>Ga0209043_1001688_pt1 | contig 12346 bp, 8 predicted proteins | sample SaaInlV_100m_DNA_3_FD_184654 | JGI IMG/M metagenome (GOLD analysis project Ga0209043, IMG submission 184654) | Marine microbial communities from expanding oxygen minimum zones in the Saanich Inlet - SI037_S4LV_100m_DNA (SPAdes) (version 2) | ecosystem: Environmental > Aquatic > Marine >... | reverse complement strand
CTTGTCGGCGGCGTTGGCTTGGAATTGTGCCTCGAGCTTGGCCTTGGTTGCTTCTGGGAGCTGGGCTCCGGGTTGGAGGACGTTGACCACCAGCAGGCCGATGGTCACGGCGACGGCGGTGGTGGCAATGTATAGGCCAATGGTTTTGCTGCCCATCCGGGACAGTTTCTTAAAATCGGACAGTGACGCCACGCCGGCGACGAGGGAGGTGAGCACCAGCGGCACGGCAATGAGCTTGAGCAGGTTCATGAAGATGTCGCCGAACGGGACAACCCAGTTCGTTGCAAACCCGGTCCATTGGAATTGCGCGGCGGCAATGCCGTAGACCAGTCCGAGGATCATCCCGAGGATGATCTGCCAGTGGAGTTTCCGGTACCATTTCATGCCTGAATGACCGGGAGGGTACGGGGGAAGCCGTAGAGAGAGAAGAACTTTAGGCGTCGTCGGCCGCTGGTTTGTCTTTGTTGGCGAGCTGTTTTTCCAGTTCGCGGACACGCTTGATCAACTCGGGGAGTTGTTGGGCGGCGATGAGTTGTCGTTTGGCTTGAAAATTGGGGATCGCGGGGAAGCCCATGTACTGCTTGCCGCCCTCGAGATTATTCAGCACCGTAGACTTGGCAGCGATCATGGCTTTCGGTCCGATTGTGGTGTGCCCGCGGATTCCCACTTGACCTCCGAGCATAGAGTATTCACCGATTTGGGCGCTGCCGCCGATACCATTTTGGGCGACGATAATGCAGTGTTTACCAATGACGACGTTGTGGGCTATCTGCACGAGGTTGTCGATCTTGGTGCCTTCGCCGATGAGGGTGTCACCGAGTGCGCCTCGATCAACAGTGCAGTTGGCCCCGATCTCCACGTCGTTCTCGATCACAACGCCGCCGACTTGCGGGATTTTGCGGTGATGATCCTGATCAAAAACATAGCCGTAGCCATCGGAGCCGATGACGGTGCCGGCGTGAATGCGGACACGGTCGCCGATGCGGCACTGCGAGTAAATTGTGACGTTGGCAAACAGGCGCACCGATTGGCCAAGCACCGATTGATCGCCGACGGTGCAGTTGGCCTCGAGCACGGATTGGTCCCCGATGGCGGCACTTTCGCCGATGACGCAGTTCGGCCCGATGTACGCGGTATCGGCGACGTTGGCTGAATCGGCAATGATAGCGGTCGGGTGGATGCTGGGTGGAAATTCTTTCTCTGGAAAGAGCATCGGCAGCACACGGGCGAAGGCGATCCGGGCATTCTTCACGCGGATGACTGTCTTGGTCTCGGAGGCGAATTCTTCAGGGGCAAGGATGGCGCTCGCTTGGCTCTCCTCGGCCAAGCGGAAGTATTTTTCGTTCTCGGCGAAGGTGAGGTCGCCCGGCTTGGCCACGTCGGCTTGGGCAAAGCCGGCCAACTCGATGTTGCCGTCGCCAACGGCTTCTCCCCCGACTTGTTCGGCGATCTCGTTGGCGGTGAATTTCACAGGGACTCAGATGTTGCGCTCTTCGATGATGGCGTTGTTTTCGCCAAGGACGATGATGCGAGGCTTGTGGCTCGGCGCGGACTTCTCGTCGAGCAGGGCAAAGACCATGATGGTCAATCGGTCGCCCGCTTGGCCAAGGTGGGCGGTGGCACCGTTAAGGACGATGTTGCCGGAGCCGCGTTTTCCGGGGATCGCGTAGGTCTCGAACCGTTTGCCGTTGGCCATGTTGCCGCAGACAACGCGCTCGAACGGGAGAAGCCGCACCTTGTCCATCAAGTCATGGTCAATGGTGAGGCTGCCTTCGTATTCCACGTTGGCATCGGTCACCAACGCCCTGTGTAATTTTCCCTTGAGCAGATGAATCTGCATGGTCATCTATAACTTGGTTCACAAGCCACCGTTGACTTGTCGCACGGCACCCACTATAAATCGCGTCCGCCCTGAGGCAAACATCTTTCAATAAATCAGTTCGCTTAACCTAAAATCATGAGCAGAAAAATTCGTTACGGAATGGTCGGTGGCGGTCGCGGCGCATTCATCGGCGGGGTGCACCGCATCGCCGCAAACATGGATGGCCAGATCGAGTTGGTGTGCGGCGCGTTTTCGTCCAGCCCCAGCAAATCCAAGGCCAGCGGCAAGGACTTCTTCCTTCCGGCCCGGCGCTGCTACGGAACGTTTGAGGAGATGATTGCCAGGGAGGCCGCACTACCGGCGGAGGAGCGTATGGATTTCGTGTCCATCGTCACGCCTAACCACATGCATTTTCTGCCTGCCAAGATGGCGTTGGAAAATGGCTTTCACGTGTTGAGCGACAAGCCGGCGACGTTCAACCTCAAGGAAGCCAAGGCCATCGAAAAGTTGGTGAAAAAATCCCGCTGCCTTTACGGCCTCACGCACAACTACACCGGTTACCCACTCGTGAAGGAGGCGCGCGACATGGTTGCCTCCGGTAAACTGGGTAAAATCCGCAAAGTTGTCGTCGAGTACCCACAGGGCTGGCTCGCCACTCGGCTGGAAACGACCGGCCAGAAACAGGCCGGCTGGCGTACTGACCCCAAGCGGAGCGGTGCCGCTGGCTGCATCGGCGACATCGGCACGCACGCTGAGAACCTGGCTGAGTACATCACCGGCCTGAAAATAAAGGAACTCGCCGCTGATCTGACGGCTTTCGTCAGCGGCCGCAAACTCGATGACGACGGCAACGTTCTGCTGCGATTTACCGGGGGCGCGAAGGGCGTGCTGCACAGTTCACAGATTTCCGTGGGCGAGGAAAACAACCTCAACATTCGGGTGTATGGTGAGCGCGGTGGACTCGAGTGGCACCAGAACGAGCCGAACACCATGCTTCTCAAGTGGCCCGACCAGCCGATGCAGGTTTACCGCACCGCCAACGGCTACCTCGGCGCTGCCGCTGCCAACGCCGCCCGCACCCCGCCGTCGCATCCCGAGGGCTACCTCGAGGCGTTCGCGAATATTTACGTCAACTTCGCCAACCACATCCGCGCCAAGCTCGATCGTCGCAAGCTGGCCAAGGACGACCCCGCGCTAGACTACCCGAAAATCAAGGATGGCATCCGGGGCATGGCCTTCATTGAGGCTGTCGTTAAGTCGTCGAAAAACAACGCCCGCTGGACCAAGCTGGGGTGATCTCGGTGGCGAGTGCCGCCGCTTGGCCAAGCGCTTGTTTGACATGGCAACCATTGGAGTAGGAATCATCGGCTGCGGCGGCATTGCGTTGCAGAATCATCTTCCGGGACTGGAACTCTGTCCGGACACAAGGTTGGTGGGGTTGTGTGACAATAGCGCCGAAGTACTCGAACGCGCCGTTCAGCAAACTGGCGTCCCGGTCCACACGCAGGATTACAAAGAACTCGTTCAACGCGACGATATTCACGCCGTGATCATCGCCACGCCAAACCTAACCCACGCGCGGATGGCGATTGCCGCCGCCAAAAACGGCAAGCACATCCTCTGCGAAAAACCGCTTGGGATGAACCGGCAGGAGACGCTCGACATGTTCCGTTGCGCCAGCGAGAACAACGTCCGCCACATGACCGCGTTCACCTATCGCTTTGTGCCGGCGATGCGCTACATGAAACATCTCGTCGAGAACGGCGATATCGGTCAACCGTATCACATTCGCACCTGCCGTCTTCAGGACTGGGGCGACCGCAGCATCGGCTGGCGGCAGCTTAGCCACATGGCCGGCTCGGGCGAACTGGGCGACATGCTTTCGCACAGGCTCGACTATGCGCATTTTCTCATTGGCGACATGAAACGCCTCACCGCCGATACACGCCGATTCATCGACGATAGGCAGGGGCTCGAGTCCGATCTCGAGGACTGGGTCACCGTGATCGCTGAGTTTGAAAACCAGGCAACCGGCGTGCTTGAGAGCAGCAAGTTGGCCACGGGTCGTGGTGAGGGTGCTCGAAGTCAGGATTATTGCGAGATCAACGGCAGCGAGGCAACGATGGTGTTCCAACTCGCAAACCCCAACCAATTTCAAATCGCGCGCAGAGGCCAGGCCGGCCTGGAGACAGTCGATATTCCCCGTGAGTTCCTCACTTGGCCGGGCAGCAGCCGAGATCCTTCGCAGGGCGATCCCGGCATCGCCTTTCGATGGGATCAGGATTTCGAGTTCATCGACGCCATTCAAAACCAGCGCGAGTGCAATCCGTCCTTCCTCCAGGGCGCACGTGTTCAATCCGTAATGGACCTTGCGCTCAAGGCGGCTGCCGAGAAAACCTGGTTCGACGTGGAGTACCCCGAGGGCTAGGTCATGCGACATCGGTTGGCCAAGCTGATTTGTCTGTTTGCGCTCGGCTTAACGGCTTTTGACCAAATGCGAGCCGCGGATCGTAGCTTGGCCAAGCCTTCGTACGATTCTTGCAACTGTTTCCAACCGTCAGCTAAGTTGAGTCTTAGCCGTTTTCTTTGCCTAGTGCGACCAAGTCTGCACCGACAACCACCTTACCCTCGCAGACTAACGAATGCACTAGACGAGTTTGGATAACTCGATCAGCTTCGACAAGCTCACCCCGTAGGCTAGTAACTCCAAGGTTTTGGAGCGCTCGTGCCACGAGAGGAAGGTGATGCTTATTTGCCGGATGGCCAGGAGCCGCCGAGGGCTTGGATCAGCCGGACGGTGGCGAGGAGGCGTTCGCTGGTGAGCGTGCTTTCGCGGGCGGCGGTCTGCAGGCGAACACGTTCCGCGGCGATGAAGTCGAAGTAGTTTGTGAGGCCGGTATCAAATCGTTTCCTTGCGGCTTCTGCGGCCTCCGTGGCGGCCTGTAGTGCTTGACGTTGGAGGGTGATTTCACGCGAATAGCTTCTGGCGTCAAGCAGCGCGTCATCGACCTCTTTCACGGCGGTCAGGAAAGCGGCTTTGAAGTTGGCCGCCGCTTCCCGGAACTGGGCCTTGGCCTGGGCAACCGCCGCCTTGCGCAAGCGATACTGAAATATCCCGATATCCACTTCCGGTCCGAGATCGAACAGAGTGCTGTCCGCTGCGAAGAGGTTGTCCGCCTTCAGACTGGCGATGCCGCCGCCGCCGACGAGGCTAATTTGGGGGAGGAAGTTCGCCTTGCGAATGCCCACCTGAAGGGCGGCGGATCGCAGTTGCCGATCGGCGGCGAGGAGATCTGGGCGCAACGCTAGCAAATCGGAGGGTAACCCTACGGGGATGTCGGGAATTCCCGGCAGGAGCGCGGGTTCCAGATTCGAGAGCTCGGACGGAATGGTCTCGGTCAGTTCAGCGATCGCATGCAACAGCCTGCCAGTGTTGCGCCGGGAGGCTTCGAGGGCGGTCGCGGCGTTCTGCAGTTCCAGTTGGGCGTTGGCGACCTCGGCCTGCACTCCCTGTCCCATCCGGAGTCGTGCCTTCTGCATTTCCAGATTCTCGGCAGCGAGATCGTTGGACCGTTGCAGCAGGCTCAATTCCGTGTGGGCGGCGCAATGAGCGAAGTATTGTTGGGCCAGGCTCGCTTGCAGGGAGAGCAACACGTTGTGATAGTTGACGGCTTCGGCCTCGGCGCGGAGGCGTTCGCGTTTCACCGATGCCCGGACGCGGCCCCACAGGTCGAGTTCCCAACTGGCACTCGCGCCGAGCATGAACCGGTTGTACTCCGGCGTCGCGATGGGAAAGAGCAGGTTGTTGATCGAGTTGCGCCGGCGCCCTCCGCTGAGGTTGCCGCGAACGGTCGGGTAGGTAGGGGCACGGGTGATGCCCATGGCGGCAAAACTCTGATCAACACGGGCTAACGCCGCTTCGGCGTCCGGGTTGGCAGCGTTCAGATTCGTGATCAGTTGATTCAAGGTGGGGTCATTGAACAGGGTCCACCATTCCGAATTGTCCAGTCGGCCCGGTGTGCTGTCCGTATGTTTGAATGATCCGTCCGCCGTGGGAATTTGTTCATTGGCGTCAGGACTCATTTGCTCGGTGACGGAGCGGCAGCCGACGAAGATGACAAATGGCAACAACAAGAGGGGGAGCAACCGTGATCTGATTCTCATGACGCCACCTTCGGCGAGGGCTTCTGTGGTTTGAAGGCGGCGAAGAAGATGCTCAGTACCGCGGGAACGAGAATGAGGGTGAAGATGGTGGAGATCAGTAGCCCCCCCACCACCACCGCACCCAATCCCCGGTAGAGTTCCGATCCGGCACCGGGGAGGAGAACTAACGGGAGCATGCCGCCCACGGAGGTGAGCGAGCTCATCAGAATCGGACGGACGCGTGTGCGGACGGAGGCGATGATGGCCTGGTCCGGGGTTTCTAGATGCCCTTTCGGATCGGCCATGAAGTTGAAGGCCTGATGGATGATGAGGATAGCGTTGTTGACCACGACGCCCGCCAGCAATACGAATCCGAGGATACTGAGCATATCGAGGTTCTGGACCGGCATGTAGTGATCCATGACGCTCCATTGATGGACAATGGCCAGACCGGCAAAGCCTCCGAGCGTGGCCAGCGGGACGGTAAGCATGATGACAATCGGCGAACTCCAACTCTGGAACAAGACCACTAGGACCAGATAAACCACGAGGAAGGCTAGGAACATTGTGCTCAGGAATGTTCCGGCAATGCTGCCATCGCCGAGCAGTGCGGTCTTGATCTCGTTCAACTTGCCGGCCGACCCGGAAAGACCGATGTCAATGCCGGGTGCGATCGCACCTTGTTTGCGCAGGCCGGCGACGATTTCGTTGACCTGATCGATCGCCGTCTCGAGGGGTAGCCCGGGCTGCGGCGTGAACTGCAAGGTCACCGCGCGCGAACGATCGACGTGGCGAATCTCGTCCGGACCTAGAACCCGTTCCACCGAAGCCACGGTGCGCAGATCTATGACGTGGCCGGTTGGGGTCGCGAGCGGGGCGTTGAGAATTCCATCGATGGGGTTGTCGGCAAAGGAGTGTTTACTAATCAGCTTCATGTCTCGCAGCTCGCCATTCCGTTCGTAATCGCGGAAAAACAGGATGCCATCACCGTTGGCCTGGGCCGCAAGACCGACGTCGGTGCGGGTCAATCCCACCTTCAACAGCGCGCGATCATTCGGTTTCAGCCGCAGTTCGCTGGAGGGCGTTAGAAAATTGGTGGGATCCGGATTGACGCTGTAGGGGCCGAATTTTCGGATCAGTGCGAACATAAGGGCCTGGGCTGAGCCGCTCACGGCATCGAGTTCGTGTCCCTTGATGTCGATCTTGATGGCTGAGCCGGTGTTGCCGCCGACCCGGAAGAGCGGCATTTGAAACGCGAAAGCGATGGTGTCTGGCGCGTTGTGGCCGCCGGCGGCGTGATTGAGCAGGGGAATTAGATCTTTCACGCGTCGCTTGTCCGTAGAGATCGCGCCGTGAAACATGCGGCCCTCGAAACTGACGAGGAAATAGCTCTCGATGGGGGGCGGCATGACCGATGGTTCCATGCCGGGAAACGGGGGCACCTTGACGCGGCGATCCTCCTTGGGCTGATCGCCGCGGGTCACGCTCTCGACTTGATATTGATCAGGAGCGGCGTCCCAAGCGGGGCGGATCACGGTTTCCATGCGCTGCCCCATCTTGGTGAGCTGGTCGAGATTGTAACCGGGCGGTGGGGTCAGTAGGCCGAATACGAGGTTCCGGTTGCCTATCGGCAGGTAGTCGAGCGGCGGCATCAGCATGCGGATGCCAAGAATGGTGCCGACGGCAAACGCGGCGATCACCAGCACTCGCAGTAGCCAGCTGCGGTTGATACCGGCCACCACGTCCGCCACGAAGTGGGGCAAAACATGCACCAGATGCTGCATCCAGGCGAGCGGTACCCAGCCCTTGCGCGATCGGACCTCGTCCTCGTTCCAATCGGCTGCCTTGGCATCCCGGCTGCGCAGAAAACGGGCGGCCGTGGTGGGGATCACTGTGAGGGAAACGAGCAGGCTCAGGGCGACCGCGGCCATGATGGCGTAGGCGATGTCTTTGAACAACTGACCGGCAGTTTCCTGAATCATCAGAATCGGGAAGAACACCGCGATGGTGGTGATGGTGGAGGCGACTACGGCCCCACCTACCTCGGTGGCGCCGTCGTGGGCGGCGCTGCGGGCGTTCTTGCCCATCTCCAAGTGGCGGAAGATATTTTCGAGCACGACGATGGCGTTGTCGACGACCATGCCGACGGCGAAGGCCATGCCGGCCAGGGAGATGATGTTCACCGAGCGGCCGAGAGCCACGAGCACGACAATGGAGGCTACCACGGACACGGGGATTGCCAACGCGATGATCCCAATCGTGCGCAATGACCTGAGGAAGAACAGCAGGGTGAGCGTGGCCAGGATGCCGCCGTAAACGATGTTGTTTTGGACGAGTTTGATGGCGTCGCGAACATAGGTCGTGGCGTCGTAGACCTGAACCAGTTCGAGTTCGCCCTTGATGCCGAGCTGACGCGCGTGCTGTGTGAGCACGCCGCCGGGGGCGTTCATCTCGGCAATCTCGGCCTTGATGCGGTCCATGGTCGCGATGAGGTTGCCGCCCCGCTGGAGCAGGAAGTTGAAGAATGGCATCTGATGGCCACGGGCCCGCGCCCAGTCGGTCTTCTCCTTGTAGGTCTCGATGACCTCCGCCAAGTCACGCAGATAGACCGGGCCAGCTTCATCTCGGCGAACGATCATATTCATCACCGATTTGGCCGATTCAAACCGACCTGTGGCGCGGATGCGGATATCAGATTTGCCCTCGACCAGTTTGCCGGCGGAGAAGTTTTTGTTAGCGTTGTCGATGGTGGTCTTGAGCTGGGCCCAGGTGATGCCGCGCTCGGCCAACGCGGCCGGATCGACGCGGATCTGCAGTTCGGAAAAGCGACCTCCGCGGATGCCTACCTCCGCTACGCCTTCAAGCCGGTTCAGTCGTGGCTTGATGCGGCGCTCCATGAAATCCAACAGGGTGGTTCCGTCAAAATTGGTGTCAGTACAGGCCAGTCCGACCCAGGCGATGTAGTCGACCGACTCCGGATCAACGTCTTTCACGATCGGTTGCAGCACCGCTTCTGGATAGCCAGGGACTTCGTCGAGCTTCTGCAACACCTCAGCTTTGGCGGCTTCCAGGTCGGTGCCGGTTTCAAACTCGAGGCGCACGACACCCTGGCCAGCCTTGCTGTTGCTGGTCAGGGAGACTAGGCCGCCCACGTCGCTGAGAACTTTTTCCTGTTCCTCGACGATGTCGCTCTCGATCTCCTCGGCAGACGCGCTTTCCCAAAACGTGGAAATCGAGATGACCACCGAATCGACCTCCGGCTTCATCTGCACCGGGACGCTCGTTAACGCCATCGCACCGGCCAACAGTGACAGGCCGATGCCGACGGCGACCGTGATCGGCTGCCGGATGCAATAGTCGACAATCTTCATGGGGCCGGCGGTCCGCCTTGCTGATCCGAGGTTTTGATCATCAGCGACTGCCCGGGTAGCAGGCGTTGGTTACCTTCCACGACCACCCGATCGTCGGCACTAAATCCGGCGTTGTCGACTGCGATGAAAGCACTGCCATTTCGCTCGAACGCGATCCGCGCGGAGACGGGGCGACCCGTCGGCAGGGCATCATCGCTGAGTGGTTTTTGCACCACATAGATCACAGTGCCGTGCGGCGAATGAACGACGGCATTCAGCGGGACTCGCAGGTGTTCAGTGGGCTTCCCGATCGGGACGATGCCGGTCACGGATTCGCCAGGGCTGAGCTTTTTGTCCGGATTTGAAACGGTGGCCACGAGGGTGAACAACTGGCTGCGACCATTAACTTCAGGAACGCGAGTGACTTTGGCGGGCGTGAAAGTCTGACCGGTGGCGGATTGCCTCACCTTGAATCCCGCGAGTTCGTTGCCGGCGGCTTCCAGGTGACGGGCGGGAACGCGCAGCCATGCTTCCATTGGATCCATTGTGACGATGGTGGCTACCGAAGTTCCGGCGGAGACCCATTCGCCAGGTTCCACGTTGCGACTCACGACTACCCCGGCCAGGGGAGCCTTCACCGTGAGATCACTCAATTGGACATCGAGCAATTCGACACGACTCTGGGCTTCGCTGATGCCATCCGCCGCCGACTTCACTTGCGAGGCGGCCACCTTGAGGGTTTTTTCAGCATCGAGGACGTCGCTTTGGGAGACCGCCTTTGAGGCGGTGAGACCGGCTTTCATCTGGAGATCGATTTCCGCGCGGACATGTTCGGCCTGGCGTTGTTCGAAAAGATTGGAGGCCACGGTCAGTCGTGCCCTGGCCTCGTCGAGTTGGGCCTTAATCCTTCGCGCGTCGAGGATTGCCAACGTAGCCCCCGGTTGAACCTCGTCGCCCTCGTCAACCAACATCTTGACGACCGCGCCCGATTCCTGCGCAGCGACTGCCATCTTTGAGCGGGCCCGCAGGGTGCCGGTGACGATCGCCTGTTTCTGGGTATTCACTGCCTGAATCGGCGCCACGATGACGGCGGCCGGGGGCATTTGCGGTGGCCCGCCGGGTTCCCCCGAGCCGCCGGGACTGGCCATGGGAGCTTGCTGGATCATCTGGATGACGATCACGGTCACTAGAACCAGAACGATTGCCATAACGGCTACGACGGCGGCGCGGTTGTCGCGGTCTGATTCGGTTTGCTGTTCTTTTTCCTGCATGGGCGAGGGCGAAAGAGCATTCATGCAAATGAGGCCTTCGCAAGCAGAAACTCGATCAACGGTCTACGAATCGTTCGAGTAGATCACGGGCAAGGAACTGTTCGCGGGTTTCGAGGGGTTACAAGAGGATACGGGCAAATGGAAGCGATTCAGGATGGATCGAATCGTCAGTATGGTAGCAATCAACTAATCCGCGGCTGGGCTAGTATCCCGAATAGTGAGATGAGTTAGTAGCTCGTCGCTTAACTAACCTCGCACTGACTTTTCGCTGGTGCGGGTTTTGCTTTAGGTAAGCAAGTTGCTAGATTATAGCTTATGAGTTCGAGTGCTTTTTTGGAATCGGAACGGAAAAAGTTGAAAAAGGAATGGGAACAATTACCTAATCCAAAACCAACATGGGAAGAGTACAAGCGAATGAAATTCAGGACCACCTTTAAATGACTAGATCATTGCAAACCCCTCTTGACAGCTTCTGCTGCCGGGGCTTTTTACTACTAGCACGAGCAATGCGATGTTTATTTAGCTAATAGCCTTCATCAACGGGCAAAGTTACTAGTCGGCCTCGTCAGCAACGGGCGTTGGAAGAAGCTGCTGGCAGGTCTTTTTCTTCTGCAGGATCTGCCATTCGTACTCCTCCCGCTTGGCCTCATCTGCAAGCCGACCCGTGCAACTCCGCACAAGCTTGTAGTTAAATGACTCCTTGTCTCTCATCACGGATGATCCGTATCAACCTGAATCATAAGTTCGTTACGACGAAGAAAAGGTGGTGTCCACGGTGTATCATAATATGCATTTATTGGCTCAGATAAGCTTCTGTAGCCTTTCTTTACAATCCACTCGTTTAATGATCTTTTAGCATCCTTAGAACCTCCATCGATCCTTTTTCCTGAGTACCGATACACCGCATAAGCACCAGATGGTCTTATTCCAGTTTTCACATTTATACCAGTGGGGGCAGGAACTTCATCTTTATGCATTGAAGCTGGTAGCACAAAAGCCATTGTTTTTCCATTATTCTTTTTTTGAATGTAAACAGGAGTTGTCATAGCAATTTTTTGTGATCTTGAATTACCTCGATCTATATAGGCAAAAAGTCGCATGAACCCACCTTCCCCTTGTGGATTCATGCTTGTCTCAACTAATTGCAGTTCTGAATACGATCTAAGTTCAATATTTCCATTTTTTATCAAAACTTTATGTGGTGCTTCCTCATACCCAGACCTGCTAATCTTGTTAACAGTTGAACATCCAGTAATAAACAATATGGACAGAATAAGTAGCTTTATCACATAAAACTATTAACAAACTACCACTAATAGTCCAATTCCAATCCCACACTGGCTTGCCGCTGGTGCGGGTTTTTGACTTTTGTAACAGGAGTGCGTAATTTGATTATATCTATGTCCTACGGTAAAATCTTACTGGTTAGGGCAATAACGTTTTTGATTGTCACGAGTTACAACTACACACTGCCAAACAGGTTCACGTTGACAGAAACAAAGGATGGTGCATATTATGTGAAAAATGAACAATTCCAATGGTCAGACTTATTGGGTACAGACAAAAAACACCACTGATCAGGACGTTTTTTTGCGAAAACTACCGTTTGCTGATTTTTTTAGGAAGCGATTTATATGATACATGGCCACCAACCCACCGAATAAAATGACATAGCTTCATAGTTGGAACCTCGTCAGCTTCGGCTGGCGGCGGTTTTTGACTACTCGCACGACCAATGCGATGTTTATTTAGCTAGTAGC
>Ga0209043_1001678_pt1 | contig 12392 bp, 6 predicted proteins | sample SaaInlV_100m_DNA_3_FD_184654 | JGI IMG/M metagenome (GOLD analysis project Ga0209043, IMG submission 184654) | Marine microbial communities from expanding oxygen minimum zones in the Saanich Inlet - SI037_S4LV_100m_DNA (SPAdes) (version 2) | ecosystem: Environmental > Aquatic > Marine >... | reverse complement strand
ATTTGCTCAGTAGGGCTTTGGCCTCGACAACGGGAGGAGCAATCTCTTTTTGAGCAATTCTGGCTAAATTATAAGACCTGACGGAGATTGCCCAATCCAGACGCAACTTGATTTCCTCGTCAAATTTCATGGCCCCGGTCAGTTGTTTGCATGCGGCTAGCAATTGATCGGTCACCGGAATTTTGCGTCCTTGCTCGAGGTATCCGTCAAGCTCGGTGAGAAGCCAGCGGAAGTACTGACTATAACGAGCAATCAAAAGATCGTTCGGCAATCCTGCCTGAATACACGCGTTAAGGCGCTTGGTCAGGGCAATGGCATCTCTTCTGCGGACGGTCTGGTCGAGAAACCATTGATCGAACTGCTTGGCCCTCGGGCAAAGCATGAACCGGTTTCCTTCGCTTCGTCCGAAAACGTAGGCGCCATCCTCGTCCTTCATGAAATCAAGCAAGATCGAGTAAACGGCGTAAACGGCATTATCCGCGGAATCGGTCTTGAGATCCGCTTGCTCCAGGTAACGCCGGTAAAGAGCGACGGCTCCCTTCCAGTCTCCACTGAGCTCGGCCGCACGGGCGGCTTGGTAAAGAAACATCGCATTCGCCGGAAGATTGCGCCGAAGCCATGCCTTGGCGACGGCGATGGATTGACTGGGCTTCCCTTCTTCCAGTCCCTTGAGCAACAGGTCGTGAATTACCTTTTCAGGTTGAGAGTTGATCTCCTTCGAGATACTTGCCTTCAGTTCCGAGAAAGTTTCTCCGGAAGTCGTCATCGGCAAAAGCGCCGAAACCAGAGATAACCCGAAGAAAAGGCTCCCGGAAGACATGAGTTTCAGCAAGAAGGGGGGCATTCCGCGTAAAATCCCAGCAGTCATTGAACTTCCTTGCTCAGTCCACTCAGCCTTTTTCGGGCTTCAGAGACATAGGGGCTCGTCGGGTAGTCGAAGATCAACTGGTCCAGCTTTGCCTTGGCGGTTGCCTTGTCACCCATCCGGTAGGCTACCTTGAACCAATGCATGAGCATTTCGTCTAGAAAGGAAGCATCGGGGTATTCCGTGAAGACGTTCTCCAAGAGGGTGGCAGCCAGGCTGAAGTTCTCAGTCTCCACGTAATGACGGACAACGCGCCCAAGCGCCTCGGTGGCATAGGAACTTTCCGGATAGCGTTGGAAAGTCGCCCTGTAGGCGAAGATGGCATTTCCCATAAGTCTTTGCAGCGGGGTCAGGGTCGAGCCTTTTTCACTCCATTTCGAATTGGCGGCGCCTTCCTGGGCTTGGGCGATCTCCTTCGCCTTGGCCTCGAGGGCTACGCCTATGCGAAACTGAGCTTCGGCTGCGGAGATCGGGTTCTTTAGCTCAAGGACCAGTTTGTAAGTCGAGACCGCCTGGTCATGCTCTCCGTTTTCGGCCAAGCTCTTGCCCAGGGTCATGAGAGCTTGATCGGCAAGGATGGACTCGGGGTACAAACGATTGAAAGCGCGGCAGGTGGCGCTGGCGGAATCAAAATCATCCATGAGCAACTCGCATTCCCATTTTAGGCTGAATGCTTTTTCAACCAACTCTCCCGGGAGTTTCAGGCGGTCGATAATGATTGGATTGACTCGTGTCAGGGCGTCCTTGGCCTTTTCAGTCGCTCGGGCATCGAGTCCCATATCCTTGTATATTTGCCCAAGCCCGGCCAGGGCCTCGGCTTCAACCCGACCCTTTCTGGCTCTCAGGATGATCTCGAAAACTTCGAAGGTATCGGCAGTCGGATCCGACTTGACCGAACCGGACACCTTGATCGTGGCCGTACTTTCCCGACTATCCTCACCATAGACGTGGACGTCGTCCAAGTAACTGACGATCAATTCGTCCAGTTCGGCGGCATTCAAGACCGCGTCGGAGTCGTCGGGCAGGGTGCCTTGGTCCATAGGTTCGAGGTTGATCTTGCCGACGAAAACCCCCGTTCGTACGGAACTTGCGACTGGCGTTGGGGTATCGGTGGTAGAATTGGCATCCTCAACAGGTTCCTTTTTGAGGATCTGCTCGACGAGTTGAATCTCGACGCCGTCACGCTCCTTCCATACCTCTTCCTCCTTGTCTTGCAGGGAGAGAAGTTCCAATACGTCGTCGACCTCGTCGGAACCGTCGGACTGAATTTTGTACCGGGAACTAACCCGGAGAGTGATCGTCTCCGGCTTATCGGACTTGTCCAGATCCGCATCCCGCAAAATGACGACTTGGGGAAGTCCGGGATAAGCAACGTAAGCGGGGGTTGAGTAGTCGCCGAGAAAGAATCCGACTGTTCCCGTGCTGACCGCCTGCACCTTGCCTGTCCTCGCTATTCCCTTTTCTCCGCCTAGCGTACTGTCGTCGAGATAAGTGACCTCCAAGGTGTCGCCACCGATCATTTGCAATTTGCCGTCTCCCGGTTGGGCTCGGCCAAGCTGAGTTGGGAGGGAGGCCAGCATTTCATGTGGTTTGCCGGGCATGGGAACACCGTTCATGATTTCCTTGTCCCCGCTGCTTACCTTGACTTCGGCCCGCACGGGTTGTCCGATCTTGCGCAGGACGGGAACGTCGGCATCCGTAATTTTGGCATAGAACCGGGCGCCTATCTCAACCCGACCCATTTCGTCGCCCGATACCTCTTCGATTTCAGTACCAACCAATTCCAGGGCGGAAATCGCTTTGTTCCAGTTCTTGAGGTTGTAATGGCTCATTCCGATGTAATAGTAGGCTTGGTTTGCCCATTTTGTCTTTCCCGCAACCTCGGTAAGCCTCCGGAAGTAGGAGAAGCATGCTCCGTACTGCCCGCTTTTGAAATTGGAGAACCCTGATTGAAAGAGAGATTCGTGATACAACTCCTTCATTTCTTCCTCTTGTTTCTCGCCGGCGACGGGTGCCAGTAGTCGGGTAAGGAGGATGAAGTGGTTGAGGGAATCCTTGAACTTGTTCTTATCCTGATAATGCTTACCGAGAGCCATGTGCGCACGATAGGAAAGAACGGATCCCTGATAATCCCGAATGACCGTGTTGAGCATGTCGATTCCCCGTTCGAACTGCTTGTATTCCATCAGCTCAAGCGCCTTGTCGAAAAGATGCTTTGCCTGGCGATCAAGTCCGCCGCTGGCGCGAGAACGCCCGCGTGGTTCCTTCGCTTCTTGGGCAGACAGCGAACCAGCTGGAAGCGTGCAACAAAGAACGACAAGGACTGTCGAAGTTAGAAAGCGTAATGCATTCATGTTTTTTTCGTCTTGGATAGTAAGATTTGTCAAAAGGGACTGAGATTATTCTTCGGCTTCACCTTCACCGCCGGTCAACCGTACGCCGTAAGTTTCAAGTCTTTGATGAGCTTCGCTTGATTCCTTGCTCTTGGGGTGGCGGCGAAGGACAAGCCTCAGTTGCCCGATTTCCTTCCCCTTGTCTCCGCTCGTCCGGTAAACGTTGCAAATCTTCAGGCATGCGACGGGAGCAAACGCGCCGACAGAGTTTTCAAGTTCTCGTAGGAGTTCCACCGCTTTGCCGAATTGTTTGAGTCCGACCAGGCAATCAGCAATGGCCCAAGTCGAATGTGGCTGTTTGTTGGCTGCTCGATAGGACTTGATGGCTTCGGCATAACGGCCCAACTCTTGAAGCAGCGTTCCCTCTTTCCAGCTCAATTCAGGGCCTGCGTAATCGGGAATCTTCTTCAGGGAAGGAACCTCCGCCAAGGCTTTTTCCTTAAAGGGCCGGTTTTGGTGGCTTTTGCCAATGAAATAGTCGAAACGAGCTTTTCCTGCGAAGCTTTTGTTCGCGATCTTGGCGAAGTAAGCCAAGACCTCGTTTTCCGTGAGATAGTAAGCGGCGAACGTACCCATGTCTTTCAATTCCTCGTCAGTCATACCTGAAACGTTGACCATGCGGATGACCGACTGAGCCTCCGCATGAAGCCCGCAGGGATGTCGCAAGCGATTCATCAGCCAGATCTTTTCTTCCCTTTTGAGGGCTCGAGCTGTGGGGAGTATCCATTTTTCGTAGAATTTGTTCCGGTTCCAGCGCATGCGCTCGATGACCAAGGTTCTTTCATTGGGCTTGGCTCCTGCAACAAGGGGGCCTCCATGCTTCATCGCGAAGGCAAGCTCTAGTTCCTGGTCCCAATTGTAGTGACCGATCCAGTCGTAAACTCTTCGAAGGGTAGGGGGTGTCAGCCCGAATTGCTTGTCCATTTTTGCGCCCCAAGCCACCTTGTCGTTCTCGTAAACGCGTTGCAGGTTAAACAACTTGATCCGCAACTCGTCGTGTTCAGCAAAAGAATCGCCCATTTTGCTCGTCCAGTAGCGACTCACGTCTTCCGGGTTGTCCTTCGCCCCCAGAGCGTAATCCAAAGCCGTCTTCCAGTATCGTGGATCCTCTTGAGGGTTGGCGCCCTTGCCTTGCCGGTCGCCAAAGGCATTGGTCGCGATGAAAAACTCCTTCAGCTTGTCGTGGTTGGGTTTGCGCCTTACGTAATGATGGAATACGGATGCCCTCGCGCTCTGGGCGGCCCTTTCATTGCTTTTGGCAAAGGCAACGGCCGTTCGCCAATGGTATTCGGCCGCGTCGTCGAATTTCTCAAGCTTCTCCATGGCTTTTCCAAGGAAGGTGAGAGCACTGCCTGAATTGGGTTGAAGTACGTATTCGTCGTCCTTGACCAACTCAGCCCAAACGGCAACCTGCTTGGCATCTTCACCATTTTGCTCGTGGCACTTCCCCATGAAGTACAGAGCCGCGGCCGCATAGGGAACGTCATCCGGAAAATAATCCACGACCTCGCGGTAGGAACGGATCGCATGGTTGCGCTTGTCAAGTAGATGGAGGCAACGCCCCATCCGAAGAAGAACGTACCCCAGGGCGGGACTGCGCGCGAACTCCAAAGAATAGGCCTTATAGGCGGCATAGGCGCCTTTGTAATCCTTTTTGAGGAACAGTTTGTCGGCATCCTCCAGGTTGAGCGCCTCGAAGGTGTCCAGCTTGGCAAATGACTCGGCAGGGTAGCGAACTTCCTCAACTGCCTGGAGGCGTGAGGACAGATGGGAAAACACAATCAGGCATATAACTGACAAAAGTATTTTTTTAGAAAGGGCGGTCATTACAATACTCTGGCTTGGCAATGACTATTTGGAGTCTTCGCGCTTCTTTCGAATAGTTTCCTGGAGAGCTTCGATTTCTTCCAGATCATCCGTCCGCATACTGATATAGCCGGCCTTTTGGTTCACCGCGAGGTAGACCTGCTCGGCATCGGTGGCGGCGGACTCAAGTTCGCCCATCGCGAAATAGATCTTGGCTCGACTGCGAAGGTGTGGAATGGAGATCTTTTTGGGCTTCCAATTTCTAGGTGCGTCCGGCGGTGGCAACTGTTCAATGGGCGCATGGGCGAAGGCCAATCGCTTCGCTTCCTCGATATCGCCACGACTCAAGGCTTCGTCCACCATCTTCTCATCGTACAACTCGATCACGTTTTGGATCACGTTGGCCTTGTTGAACCTCATGGTCAGACCGGACAATGCCAGTGCGATGCTTCCGTCAGGGCGGAGCAGTAATAAATTAGTCGTTCTCCGGTTTCGCTCGACGTCTTCACCATCCACGATGATCCCCATTTTTTTCACGACCGGATGGCTCAGGCCTCCCGGGACAAGTAGGGTCGGGAATGGGTTGGGGTTTTTTTGAGACTCCAAAAACTTACGCGTCGCATTCGCATCGTCATCAAGCACTGCGCTTAGCAGGTTAACGTTGTCGACCGGTCTTTCTGAAATGAACTTTCCATAACGGGCCAAATAGTTGCTTTGTTCCGCAGTCGAGACAAAGGAAACGATCGTCCACTTCTCTTCGCCCTCCTTGGGAAATCGCACCGTATCTCCATCGAGCGTCTTTAGCTCGATATTCAGGGTTCGGTTTGCATCTTCCGGTTCGCCGATACCAAGAAAATGTCCCTGACGCCGACCATAGGTCCAACCCGCGACGAACGGCGGGTGATACATCCAGTAACGATGGTAGCGGTCTAGGAAGAACGCAGTCGCCGTCCACATCGAGGGGTGCTCTGCATACGCGTCCAGATAAGCCCGTCGGTACTCTTCGTGAAGTTTCCGTTCCCCCACGTCCAGAGCCAGGAGTGAGGCGGCCGCAAGTTCTGGTGCGGACGCCTGCTTGCCGTCCGCCTCCGCAAGGCCGCGAATTACGGATTCGGAATCGACGTCCGCGTTACGAAGCGACTCCCTGGCCAGACAGAAACGCGCGATTACGTCGGTTCCCGGGGGAAGCTCAGTCTTCATGGTGGCCTTGGCTTCTTCAACCGCGGAGGAAAAGTAGCGGTACTCGCCTTTCAATTTCCACAAACCGAGAAGGGCGACGATGCGGCGGTTCCGTACGATCCACAGGTCAGGTGCCAAGGGATGAGACGAAATTGCTTTTCGGCAGAGGACGTCGGCTTTTTCGTAGTTTTCCAAGACTTGTTCAAAAGGCGCGAGGTAGCGGGCAGGGGGGGCGATGAAGCATGCCTGGATCTCCTTCAGTTGCTCCTCTGGGACGGATGAGTCGGTCCGCTTCAACTTCTTGGAAGCGGCCGACTCATTGGTGGCGGTCGCTTTCAACTCGGGGGGAACTGCAGGATCAAAGGAATCTTCGGTTGGGATGATCAGAAATTCGCCCGTAAAGATAGACTGAAGATGACTGTTATAGTCCGCCCTCGTCCATTGACGGGCAAGCCAGGATTGCAGGTTTCGCTCATATCCCCTGCTGCTACGGCCACCGCTCATGAAGATCGCGGCGTAGCCAGTCGGGCTGACCGTCATCACTCGTGGATGAAAACGACAGTATGCGTTGTAGATCGGGTTTTCCCGTCCTCCTTTCATGCGAAGCGCAGGCCAATTGAGCCCGTGTTCGCGAAGGATACTCTCGCCCGAATCGGGGAGATCGTCCAAGTTCATACTAACGAACCGGAAACGGCCCGGGGCGTTTTTCTCCGGGTCTGTCAGTGTCTTCTTCCATGCCTCGGCCAATTCCTTGAGATCTTCGAGCCCGCCATCGTCTTTCGACCAAAAATAGACTGCGGTGGTCTTGCCCAGAAAGTCCATCGGGAACCTAGCCGTCTTGCCATCTCCCCATTCGAAGGTACCGATGAACGGAGCCCCGAAAACCTGTCCTGCCAGCTTGTCGCGCTGAAAATTGATCAGGTCTATGTCGCCGGGGAAGCGCTCGGCGACGACCTTCCGCAAGTCATTGACCAGTCTGTTGTTGCCGAACTCAAGCGCCATGATCATGGCGATCCGGATTACTTTCGCTTCGACATCGGTGTCACGGTAGCGCTCGACCAAGGGGCGAAGCGCGTTGGAGCGGGCGTGGGAGTCCCCGCCTTTGCGTGCGGACTCGGCTTGCGTGAGCAAGAGATCCGCATCGAGTCGAAGGGCCGCATACTCATTGGGAGCGGCCGCAAGCTTTTCGCAGGTCGCCAGAAAGGCCTTTCGGTTCGTCGAAGACTTATCAAGACCGACCAGCATCTGCTGGCTTCGAAAAAGAATGCTCAGGACTTCGTAACGATTGGGTGAGGACGGATGTTTTTTGATCAGGGCCTCGGCTTCGCGAATCACACGGCGAATCGCGAGTTTCTTTCTGGCGGCGGAAGCTGCCTTGCCTGCTTCGATCCGCTTGGCGTCGAGTTGCTTGATCTCGTCGCTCGGGATTGCCTCTCCCGAATTTTGTCCAAGAAGGGATATGCTCAACAAGCTGAAGCCGATCCAAGCAAGCAAGGGAACGAATCGGTGTGCGTTCTTCATGGCATCAAGCTCTTTCAAAATCACTTCACGCTGGTATTCACTGAACGGGTTTGAGTTGGAAATCCTTTATGCTTACGCCACGGTTCGGTGCCCGGAAAGTGAGCTGAATCGTGTTTCTCCCTTCGCGCAACTCAATGATTTCCGGCTCGGTGCGCTGCCAACTTCCCTTGGTGTAAGGGAGCGTCTTGTTAACGAGTGTACGCCTGTTGAGGCGGGCAATGACAGGAGCTGGCTTGGAAACCGTACAGACTTTCATTGTCAGTTCGTATTTCCCCGCCGCCGGAGCCTCCACCGTATACTTTAAAAGCTCGGGGCGGCCGCCCAGACGCTGATAGTGGATCTGCATCCCACCGTCCCAGCTGTCCAGAAAAACGACCTTGTCGGTGTTGTTCCTTGGCCCCGTGCAGGCAACCGCAGGAACAGTCATCGTTCCATCTCCGGCAATAAATATCTTTTTGTCCTCCTCGGGGATTTCAATCTCCTGAATCTCCCCATCGCCCAAAACCTCGTCCGACTCACCAAGCAGACGGGCTTCTTCTGCGGAGAGGGTTGCCAATTCGGCGTCCGCAGCTTCCTGCTCAAGATTGGCATCTTCAACGACGGCCCGCTTGACGTAGAATGCCAAACCGTCCCAGAACCCACCACCCTGAGCGTATTGTCGAAGGCTTACGTCTTCCTGTCCCAATGCATCTCCGATCCATTGGGCCCTGAGAACTTGCAAGTAGTCCTCTTCGAATTCGCGGGCACGGGAATCCAGGTAGAAGTCGAGCCCGCCCTGCGGACCGCAGTGGTTGTGCGACCACCAGGCGCCGAAGTTGTTTACCCATCCGTCGGGCGTCCACCGGTTCATTGCAGCATGCCCCGTCGAGGCCGATCGCCTGGAGGGGATTCCAAAAGCACGGGCGACGAAGCGGCCGAAGAATGCACGACGTCCGCAAACCCCGCCCAAGGCGATGGCTTGTTGCTGAGGCAAGCCCAGCGAGTCGTCATGCCGCGTGCTGCAATACGGAACATCACTTTTCACAATGCGCGTGTAGCGCCATTTCTGATCGGGGTTGGAGATGTGGTCCGGTCGGAACTGGCGAAGCATCGAACGGGCCCAAGTAAGTTCTTCATTGGTGTAAGGGTCGTTCGTGATGAACCGACACTCCCAAGTGTTAAAATCTTTGAACTGCGGGTCCAGTTCTTTCGCGTGGTAGGCCTTTTCATAATGTAAGTAGCGTCCGACCTGGCCGTCCGGGGTTTTGTTGTCGGCAAAGACAATCCCGTTCACGCTGCCTTTCTTGCTTTCGTCAAGCCACGGCTGCTGGAGAGCGGTGCCCAAAGCGAGGCGTTGGAAGATGCTACCGACTTCGCGGGCGCGTTCGCTCTTTTCCAAAATGGCGGTGTAGACCTGCATGGCCTCGCCGTACTCGCCGCCGTTGGCGCCACCCGATTTTAGAATCTGCTTCATCAAAGCCTCATCGGCTAAGAGCTTGTCGAGCAAGGCTTTGTTTTCGTCGCTCTGTTGAGCGAACTCGGCCAAACCAGCCGGCGTGCCGTGACGAAGAATCGCACCTTTCATCAGCTTGCCATCCAAGGCGTCGCCGCCGAGCAATTTCGCGGTGTCGGCAATCAGTGGTCTGGCACTCTCAAGCGCCTTGGTTTCGGCAAGCGGTTTGGCCAAGTGGTATGCCTTGTGAACGGATTCGGCATCATCCTCACGCGGTGCCTTAAGTGCTCCCAATTCTGCCCGGGCGGCTTCAAAAGCCTCTTTCTTTTGCGAATCGATCTTTGGCAGGGCAGCCAAAATCTCTTTGCTTATCGCATCAAGTTGGTCAGAGTATGTTTTCTCAAGCAAATTGCCACGTTCGGTCAGCACCGGTTCAGGGCCTTTTTTTCGAGCCGGGGAAGAAAGGGGCAAACTTGCAACGGCTAGGAGCAGTCCGAGCAACAGACGAATGGAAGGGTAGTGTGTTTTCATTTTGATTCCTCTTCTTTTCATTTACTTTAGTTCGGATTTCTTGCGGATTAAGGTGATGGCCTTTTGGGCGAAGCGCCGGCCAAGTTTTTCGTAATTCTCTTTTGGAAAGTGTACGCCGTGTTCAGGTTCGCTGAGATCGTCCGTGTCTATCCATTCCCCATGGTCGGTATCCTCCGCGAGCTTGACCTGCACGTCGCGCATGGCCTTCCAATTTGGGTCGCTCACGTAGGAGTCATTGATGCGGCCGATCACAAAGGCGACGTCCTTTCGTCCCAAGTCGGTTTTCAGTCGCCCCAACAACCTCAGAAAGCTTTTTTCGTAGGAAGGACCCAATCCGCGCTTCCCATCCGACTCGCCCTGCATCCAGACGAAAGTAATGGTATCAAACGGTTTGCCGTCGAAGGCTTCACGAGCTTTCTCGATCAAGGGCCCGTATTCCTGGCCGTGCTGCAACTTGGTTCGTTCCGAAGGAACCCCCTTGCCGGGAAACCTGTAGTTTTCGGGAAACTCATAATCCTTGTCCCAAAAGCGGATGCCACGTCCGGACTTGCTATGATGAGCAACGGTGACGTTGTCTTTCCCAAAGTTGCCTTCAACCGCTTTGGAAAAGCCTGCCTTAAGCCCACCGGTCATATTCGACTGACCGGAGAGTATGAACAGATGTCTTTCACTCTTCTTGGCGCTTGCCGGTTGGGAGATGGCCAAGACAAACAGCGTAACAATCTGCAGCGAACGTCCGAGCGGGTTGAATTGCATAAAATAATTGGTCATTCGAGGTGCTCGCGCGTTATCGTTGATAGACCGGAATATACCGATTCGGGGTCCCGAGAATGATAATGGCCATAGGCGTTTTATGCGGGTAATCCTTCTCCTTTTCCTGCCACGACCCGTTGGGTTGCTGCAGGGAAATAAGAGAGTCTCGAATCTTGGGATACCACTTGGCGTAGCGGTCTTCGCTGGCCTGAACCATGGCCTGCATCGCATAATAATGGGAATAATAGAAGTGTCCGTTGTCTTTGCGCGAAAACATTTTCGGATCGTTCTCCAAGGTATTGAGGGCGGCCGAAACCCATTCGGTTTCCCGGTGGCCTGCGAGCTGAGCGGCATAGACACCCCCGGAAGTGCAGGCAATGGTATAGCCCTTCCCTTGATAGCCAAAGCCCCCTCTGCGCTCATCGAAGGCCTGATTACGGAGGTAGTTGGTGACTCGTTCGATTGTTTCGGCCGGAACCAGTACGCCGGCTTCGCGAGCCGATGCGAGGGAGACGAAGACCATCGCGGTGACGGAGGTGTCCTGTCCAGCATCCGGACGTGGGGCATATCGCCAACCCCCAAGCGGGTTCTGGGATCGCAAGATAATTTCGACGACCCGTTCGAGAGCCACCTGAATCTCCTTGTTGTCCTTCGGATCACTGGTCATGCCCCAAAGCTCGGACATTGCGATGGTGAAGAGCCCGATTTCATACATTTTCACGCCCATGGCTCCGGTAGGGGACTCCTCCGCTCTTTTGAGGAGGTAGTTCTTCGCCCGCTCGAGAGCCTTGCCGTACTGACCAAAACCAGGAAAGTGCCCCTCGACCATGAATGCCATCAACCCGAGACTGGTACCACCGATCGCATAGCCTGACCCCTCGCCCTTTTCCAAATCCTTCGAAGACCACGAACCGTCCTTGTTCTGATTGGAGATTAGAAATTTCAGGCCACGCTCGATGGCCTGTTCCGCCTCTTCGGTTAATTCGGGAGCTTCGGCTTCCGTGGTGGAGGGCCCTTCCAGAGTAACGGCTTCATCGGCAGGCTTTTCCTGTGCGGTAACCGGTGCTGCAAGTAAACCGAACATGAACAAGCTCGAAAGCATCTTGAGATAACGCAATTTCCTATTGTTGGTAATGTTCATTTTGCAACCCTCTCGTAATAGTTTTTCAACAGCCTCCGGTACTCCAACGGCAACTCGCGGGCGAAATTCTGGTTGAGGGCAGCACGATTGCGTTCGCCCAGTACCTTCCAGTCCGTCCGCTGATCTTTGGGTGTTTCTCCGCTCACGAAGTCGGCAATAAACCCGGCGGAAAAATCCGATTCGCTGTCGCTACCCTCGCCATCGGCTTCCGGGGACCCATCTTCGGCAACCGCTGGTGGAGCTGCGGTTTCCAGGATTAACGCCTGCTCGATAATGAAATGCCGCAATGTCTGCATAGCCGCTTCCTGGTGGCGCTTGACCTCATCACGACCGGATGACCGAAGGGCTGTGCTTGCCGCCACAAGCTGGGTGGACGCAGTTTCGAGCATTGGGTGTGGATCGCCCACTTTGGAAAGTTCCCGGCAACGGTCAGCCAGTTCGGCTTGTTGCCCAGACAAGGCTGCCATTGACTCCTCCTCAGCCTTGTTCGTATCACGGAAAAGTTTCTTGTGGGCAGTTGCAACCGCCAATACCTCGACCAATCGCTCGACCCCCTTGGGATCGCGGTGCTCCAAGACGTCGATATCAGGCAATCCGTGGAGCATGGTGATTATGGCAAACAAGGCTTCTGCATTCTTGATGAGCTTCTCTTGGGCGAAGGTCATTTTCACAGCCGCTGCAGGCGCGTCGATCGAATTGAGATCAGAAAGTGCTTTGTCCATCAACTTGGCGGGTTCGGAATACGTCTTCATCCCGGTCACCGAAACAAGA
>Ga0209043_1001658_pt1 | contig 12476 bp, 10 predicted proteins | sample SaaInlV_100m_DNA_3_FD_184654 | JGI IMG/M metagenome (GOLD analysis project Ga0209043, IMG submission 184654) | Marine microbial communities from expanding oxygen minimum zones in the Saanich Inlet - SI037_S4LV_100m_DNA (SPAdes) (version 2) | ecosystem: Environmental > Aquatic > Marine >... | reverse complement strand
TTTTCTTCTTCTTGGCGAACTGCTTCGCGGGCCTGAGATACTGCCGCACCTGAAGCGATGATCATTTCATCGGCACCTGGGTTAATAACTTCGATCAGGCCGCCAAGGTATTTATCAAAATACTTAGCCGAGCGTTGAACAGCAGAAAATACTTCCTGCTGCCAACTTGCATGCATATGATAACTAATAAAATTACTTTTCTGGATTGGAGCGTCACGAGATATCCTTGCCGGTGGGTTTTCATTATCCATTGAAGGAACTGCATTTCTCCAACCATCTCGAGGCGGTATTTTGTATTTTTTGTCGCACATAGCAACGTTGCCACGAGCGTGGGTTACAAAAAAGCCGTCCACCGATACGGTACAAGGTAGTGTGACATCAACTTGTTCGCTGACCATAAAAGCTATTAACGGCCAGTCAAAAAAATCTTGCTGGTTTTCAGCATGCATGACCAACATTCCTGTGTTAAGCAGGAAAGAAATTTCTATATTATCTGGCTGGATTGCTAAGGGCGTATTTATAACTCGGCACATATTGAGCATTACGGCAGGAATTCGTGCTCCAGGCCATGAAGAAAGCGCTTCCAGGCCTCTCATCAAACCGGGACCTGAAGTAGCAGTGAGGCTACGTACCCCGGCACGAGATGCTCCACTGATTGCGGACATTGTGCCGATTTCTTCTTCTGCACGATAGTAATCTCTGATATAGCCTTCATCGAACAAGTACCCCACCTGCTGCATTGTTTCTGACTGGGGAGTTATAGGGTAGGCAATTGCCATATCAACGTTGGCTCTGCGAATCGATTCGCGGGCCGCTTCACTCCCTGTCATGAATATAGTTTCCTTTGGCAGCTTTTGCATCTCTTCAAGACTAATTACTTCTTGAAGATCTCCTGCTGGTACCCAGCCCTCAGGTTTCCCCGGAACATTTACGTGTTTACTTAAATTCTTTACTTTTGCTTCGGCGGTTTGGGGTGACATCCTTCACTATCTCCGTTTGTAGAAATTAATTTTAATCGTGGATAACTTAATCCCGTAGTTTCCGTTATTTATTAGCTGTAAAATAATGATTCTTAATTCTCCTGACGAAACGACAGCCAACGAGGGTGCTATTCAGAAGCTTACTTGAAGAGAGTAATACTAGAAATAAACCCTCGCTTTGTCAAGGGTTAACGGCCATCAAATCGCTTTAATTAGGCTTGTTTTTTGGCCATATTTTCTAATACACCTAGTTCTTTAAAATAATTGAAAGCTTTTTCCAGAAATTCGTTGAGAGACGAGTCATTATGGAAAATCAACGTTTTCTCGGCTAATTCGGTGTCGTGACATATTTCGAATTTAACAGCTGCTGTTTCTTGATATTTTATAACCTCTACTTCCCAATGAATTTGCGAAAGTTCTTCTTGCGGTCGACTTTTCGCAGATATCCCATACTGGTTCACCTTATATAAAAACTCTTGACCTCCGTGCCCATCCGCAGCACTCCGGGATAGGTAGAGATTTTTTTGAACTAACATTTATTTGAACCTGATTTAAAGATTTTTATAAATAAAAATATTCTTTTTTTATTCTATCAAATCAAGTAACTTGGGGAAACTTGAATTGCGTCTTTAACTTAAGATAACTATTTGCGCTTTAGGGTAATACTTTCAAATTTACTTAGATATATGAATAGCTTAGAATTGAATGACCCAATCGAGATTGAAGCATTTTTGAGTAAAGTCAGCTTGTCAGGTCTTGGATTTAACACCGATTGCCTTTTAATGGACGTCTATGATGCCGGTCTGGACTATCCAGATTTTCTGAAAGCCGAAGGAAGTGATCCCGCTGCTTGCTATGATGGAACTTCACCGGCATGGGCTAAATACCATATTCGTCAAGGAAAGCGGGTGTTCATGATTTATGGGAGATCTGGAGGTAAAAGGCGCTCCCATTTCTCTGAAACTCCCTAGTGGCATTAGTTTTCTGAAGCCCTATTTGTTTTAAAGCATCCTAATTTGACATACGTTAAGAAATGGGGCCTTTTTTGTTATCTTGAGGGTGTCCCTTTAACTTAAGGAGAACTGTTTATACAATGGAGTTTGATAAGGAGTCTCAACAACGCATCCTTCGAGTTGCTGCTGATAAAAATGAAGGGCGACCTATTGAGGAAATAGATGGGAAAATAGCTAGAGTCCTTGACCTGCACCCTGAGTTCGATCCTATATGGGAAGAGGGTGAGATGGCATCAATTCCAAGAGAAGTCAACGGTATGATCGTGAACCCTTTTGTGCATACAGTTTTACATGTGACCATTGATCGCCAACTTCAACTGGAAGCTCCGGAATTTGTTGCTACTGCCTATCAACGTTTAACCAGTCAGGGTATGGAATCACATGAAGCCCTTCATGCGATTATAGCTATATATGCGAATCTGCATTTTGCCAGCACACGGAGAGATATGCAGTTCGATGCTCTTGCTTATGAAACTCAGATTAATGGATTGGACTATAAGGAATGATAATGCAGGGAATTATAGAACTTTTGCAACTGTTTTCCCAAGGTCAGCGGGGCTTTTAACGACTTTGATTCCGCAGCGGCGCATGACTTTCATTTTTTCTTCAGCTGTGCCTTTTCCGCCGGAGATGATTGCTCCAGCATGACCCATGCGGCGTCCTGGAGGAGCTGTTTGTCCAGCAATAAAACCAATAACCGGTTTTGTGACATGTTTTTTTATGTAGTAGGCAGCTTCATCCTCTGCTGACCCGCCAATTTCGCCAATCATACAGATCGCTTTTGTGCCCCTATCTTTTTGGAAAAGCTCCAGCGTGTCAATATACTTTGTGCCGATAATTGGATCACCACCAATACCGACGCAGGTTGATTGACCGTAGCCTAATGCCGTTAATTGACCAACTGCTTCGTAAGTGAGAGTCCCGCTCCTGGAGATAATACCGACATTCCCTTTTTTGTGAATGTGGGCCGGCATGATGCCGATCTTACATTTTCCAGGTGAGATGACACCAGGGCAATTGGGGCCGATCAACCGCGACTCACTAGCCTTGATATAGCGATAAACTTCCACCATATCTGATACAGGGATACCCTCTGTAATACAAATGATCAACTCGATTCCTGCGTCGGCGGCTTCAAGAATGGCGTCAGAGGCAAAAGCGGGTGGCACAAAAACCATTGTTGCGTTGGCTTTCGTTTTTTTTACTGCGTCTCGTACAGTATTGAATACGGGAACCTTCCCTAGAACAGTTTGCCCTCCCTTGGCAGGCGTAACCCCACCAACCAATTTAGTCCCATACTTCATGCATTGTTCGGCATGAAACTGTCCTTCGCGCCCAGTAATACCTTGAACGATTAATTTTGTTTTTTCGTCTACCAGAATGCTCATCGTATTGCCTTTACAATTTTTTGCGCACCATCTTTCATGCCTTTTGCCACAATAACATCTATCCCTGAATCGCTAAGAATTTGGTGACCTTCTTCCATATTTGTTCCCTCCATTCTGACCACAATGGGAATTTTTACTTTTAATTTCTTGGCGGCGATCTCAACCCCTCGAGCTAGAATATCGCATCGTAAGATACCGCCGAAAATATTAATAAAAATTCCTTTTACATGTGGATCGGAGAGCAGTATTCGGAATCCATTTTCAATTTTTTCCTCATCAGCCCCACCCCCAACATCCAAGAAGTTAGCAGGTTCACCACCTGAATGTTTGATGATATCCATTGTCGCCATAGCGAGCCCAGCCCCGTTGACCATACAGCCAATATTCCCGTCAAGCTTGATATAGTTTAAGTCAAACTTACTGGCTTCCACTTCCATCGGATCCTCTTCAGCTAGGTCGCGGTAAGCGAGAATTTCTTTTTGGCGATAGAGTGCATTGCTGTCAATATTAACTTTTGCGTCAAGGACGAGGACTCGATCGTCTTTAGTGATGACAAGGGGGTTGATTTCTAGCATATCGCAATCTTCCTTAATAAACGCCTGGTATAGGTTCATTATCAAGGGGATCATTTGTTTGAGTGCTGCGCCTTCTAGGTTAAGAGCAAAGGCGATTTTTCTGGCGAGGTAAGGTTTAACTCCGATTATGGGATCGACTAATTCTTTAATGATTTTCTCGGGTGTCTCCTCGGCGACTTCTTCGATTGCCATGCCCCCCGCTTCGCTAGCCATGATCATTACACGGCTGGTTTGCCTGTCGAGAAGGATCCCTAAGTACAGTTCTTTGGCAATAGGCATGCCTTCCTCTATTAAAACTTTTTTGACTTTTCGTCCCTCTGATCCGGTTTGTGGTGTTACCAAGGTCATCCCGATAATCTTACTTGCATGAGTTTTAGCTTCTCTCGGACTTTTGGCTAGTTTTACACCCCCGCCTTTGCCTCGGCCACCAGCGTGAATTTGTGCCTTAACTACGACAACATCTGTTCCAAGTTTGCGAGCAGCGGCCTCTGCTTTATCTGGGTTTTCGACGACGATACCCTTGGGGACGGCAACACCGTGCTTTGCAAGGACTTCCTTTGCCTGATACTCGTGAATATTCATGATTTTAAAAATAAAGAAAATTAGAGACAATAATCATAAATCTGTATGCAAGGGGATTTTTTATCATAGCTCGTATGGCTTGTCAAAAATTATCCGTCAGCATTCAGTGCTAATAGTTGCTGGGTATGGATGTAAAAAAATGAATTTGGGTTAACTTAAAGGAAAACTAGAGAAGTTTTTGAACTACAAATAGTTAGACCTGGTTAACATTTGGAGGCTATTTTCTTGTGTGGGAGGGTAGTTAGGTTTTTGTCGGCGTTGTTCGCGTTCCCGTTGTTACTTTTGGCTAATAACTCTTCCCAAGCTTCCATCAAGGGTGTGAGTACATTTACTATTGACTCGAGGGCCTTACGGTCTGATTTAATATTAGCTAAGGTCAATTGATGAAGAATGAACTGATAAAGTGACTCCAGCTTATGAGCTACGTCGCCACCTTTTTTCATGTCTAGAGCACATGACAATTCATTTATAATATCGTGAGTTTTATTAATATATGTTCCTTTTTTCGACAGGTCTTTAGTGTCAATCCCCTCTATAGCTAAACTGACAAACTTTAGAGCCCCTTCATACATCATTATGATTAGCTTCCCTTGACTGGAAGTTGCTATTTCGTTGTGACGGTATTGGTTGTGAAATCTATGTGGAACCATATTTAGACGCCCTTAAGAATAAAAAAAGTAGTTATTATTTTTTCTGAAAAATATTTTTAATCCCCGACAAAGCACTGTTGAAGGTATCCTTTTGTGCGTTAAGTCTTCCCAGTACAATTTCTAAGTTTGTGAACCTTGCTTTAAGGGTTTCTTCGAATGCAAGCAGGCGTTCTGCCTGCTCTAGGAGTGTTTCGTTAAAATCATCGACGGTCTCTTTGATAGTGTCAAGTTCTGTTACTAATGGCCCGTTCAAGGATGAATCAACCATGTTTTCCAATTGGCGATTAAGAATTTCTGCTACCCCGACCGAGAGAGAAATTTGTCCATAACTTCCGTCAGTTAAACTGCTGATCCGAAAATTAAGGCCTGTTGAATCTCCCGAGGAACCTGCCCAAAAATTTCCAGACCCTGAAGCGTTCACAAAAGTACTTGCTCCTGAGTTACTAAGTTGAGGGACTCCACTAGATACCTGTAAATCGTAGTACCCGGGCTCCGTATCGCTGGTAAATCCTACATAAGCTACGGATGAGTTTGTCACACTGCCGTTACTTGAAAAAAGCTGGCTTACATTTTCTATGTCGTCTACCAATGCATCAGAAAGTTCATCAGTGTCAAGAATGAGCGTCCCGTCTGATTGAGTGGTGATACCGATTTGTGACAGGTAAGTATAGTCACCGCTAATCCCCGTGATTTCACTGCTTATCGAACTTCGCAGAATTTGCTGAAGATTTTGAACTGCAAAATTACCAAATAATATGCCGGTTTGTTCAGTTTCTGAGTCTAACGCTAACTGTTCTCTTAAGAATAATGAGACGTCGTTATACTCATCAACAAAGTCCGAAACTTTGGTTGTTATGGCCTCTGTGTCAGTAGAAAGAGAAATGGTTCCTGAACCTGCTGATTGTAGTTTAAGGGCGGCGCCACTAATAACGTCTGTAACTGTGTTAGATGATTTGGTAATGGAAACTCCATCTAGTGATAAGCTTGCATCCTGTGCCGTTTGTGTTGTTTCAAAACCCATTGTTACCGAACCGCTTGTGATATTAGTGCTCATTGTTACTGTACCGCTGCTGCCTGTTTGGGTGCCTGAAACAAGTAGGCGATAAGGATTGGTGGCGTCACCGTCATTAAGAAAGGATGCCTTGATGTCGAGCCCTAGATTGTTAACAGCTAGTCTTAACCCATCAAGCGTGTTGTTAGTACTATCAATAGTTACTGTTGCGGAAGCAGATGACCCAATAACAATTGTTACGGTTCCAGATGCAATTGATGTTGTAGTTTCTGCATACCCACTTGTTATGAGTTTGCTTTCTGTGGCGAGGTTATTAACGATGAGAGAATAGGTTCCAGATGACGCTGAACTAGTGGTAGTTATATCTATAACTTTGTTACTATCTGAATAGCTATTATTTGAAAAAACGCTTTTATTGACGATGAAGCGACTTTGGGTATTTAGTGTGGTTACAACGCTTTTGAATGTTTGCAGTCTATTTTTTAATTCCTGAAAACTAGCTAATTTTTGCTGCTCGATTTGTTTTTTGGCTTCGACTAGATCCATTGATCGAGCTTCCAGAGAAACCATCTTGTTGATGATATCTTGGGTGTCTAAGTTAGAATTAATGCCAAATACTGCGTTTTGTGCCATTAGATGTATTAGATCTCTAGGACGGGAATAATTTCACAAGTTTCTTCATGATTTTATCGGCTTATAAAATTCATACCTTTAATGGATTTAAAGGGTTTAGGGCATTGTTTGTAACTATTTAATCATGGTAAAAAAGAATTTTAGGTGACTTTCGGTAAATATCTGTTTTATCTAATGTTGAGTTGTTTTCCTTGATTTGGTGTTGGGGAGTGCTAGGATTGTAGAATCCGGTCAAAATGGTGGTCTAAGAGGGAGTGGTCTCAATATTTGGAGTTCGAGTACTATGTCAGAGCAGTTAGATCTATTTGCAGAACCTGAAAAAAATACATTAGACTCTAAAATTTCCCTAAAAGCTTCAAATGAACACCGTATTCTCTATTTCGACTTGGAGACTCAAAAAAGCGCTGACGATGTTGGCGGGTGGGGAAATATTCATGATATGAAACTGGCAGTCGGCGTGGTTTGGGACAGTTGTGAACAAGAACATTTCAGCTATCTAGAAGGTGCTGCCTTACAGCTGGTAAAAAAACTTCGGACAGCTGACCTCGTCGTGGGGTTCAATGTCAAGAAATTCGATTATGGAGTGCTACAACCATATGCTGATTTTGATCTCGATGAAATCACTACTTTCGACATGCTTATTGATGTGAATAAAAAACTTGGTCATCGGCTCAGTCTAAACCACTTGGCAGAAAACACACTAAATGCTAAAAAAAGCGCTGATGGTTTGGTCTCGTTACAATGGTACAAAGAAGGGAAGATAGATAAGATCATTGAGTACTGCAAACAGGATGTAGAAATCACCCGTGATTTGTTTCTCTATGGAGAGTCACATGGCTACGTAAAATATTCTACTCGCTCAGGGGTAGCTAAAGACTTGAAGGTAGATTGGAAAAGAGCTAGCTTAATATAAGTCTCTCCTAGCTCATGGTTTTATGCAATTCAAAAGTTTTTCGATAATATCATTGGTGGTGATATTCTCGGCTTCGGCCTTGAAGTTGAGTACGATCCTATGCTCCAGCACTTGACGACTTACACGTTTAACATCTTCGATAGTGGCAGCGACCCGGTTGTCCATCAGGGCTCGTGCCTTTGCTCCCATTAGGAGGTATTGAGACGCTCGTGGCCCGGCTCCCCAGTCAACCCACTCGTTTATAAAATCCAAAGTGGTCCCATTTTTGCTTGGGCGTGAACTTTGCGCCAGTCTTACCGCGTACTCTGCGATATGTTTTGAAACGGGAACACTAGGTACCAAGTGTTGGAATTCCTTAACCTGATGCGCATTTAATATTATATCCATTTCCGGGCGTACTCCAGAAGTAGTAGTAGTCGCGATTTCCACCTCCTGCTTCAGGGTAGGGTAATCAACGTTTATGATGAACATGAAGCGGTCAAGTTGCGCCTCGGGTAAGGGGTAAGTGCCTTCGTGTTCAATTGGGTTTTGTGTCGCAAAAACTAGGAAAGGCTGATCAAGTTCGTAGGTGTTTCCGCTAACTGTTACCTGTTGTTCCTGCATCGCCTGGAGTAGTGCTGCCTGTGTCTTTGGCGGGGTTCGGTTTATTTCGTCTGCTAAAACAATATTTGAAAAAACCGGACCTTTGATAAAGCGAAATTCTCTTTTGTTGGTTGTTTGATCTTCGTAAAGTATATCCGTTCCAGTAATATCGGAGGGCATCAAATCAGGAGTAAATTGAATTCTACTAAAACTAAGGTTGAGTACTCTTGCTAGAGTTTTTACGAGTAGGGTTTTAGCCAAACCGGGGACGCCGACAAAAAGGCAATGTCCTTTGCAAAAAAGTGCTACTAGTAAGTCTTCTAACACTTCGTCTTGCCCTATGATTACTTTGCGAATTTCATTCACTATGCGATTTTTTGAATCCACTAGCTCTTTTGCTAGCTCTAAGTTTTCAGTCATTCTAACCTCTGGTAGAAGGTATGATTAATGATCTATATATCCGAAAAGCTTTGTTTGCAATTCTTTTTCTTTTTTCCACTCGAGTTTTTGGTAGATCGTCACTAGCCGCATATGTACAAAAGGATTGAATGGATTCACCTGAATAGCCCGCTCATAGAAATCACGAGATCTTTTTGTGTCGCCTGTGTCAAAATATAATTCGCCCATAGTTGCTAGAGTTGAGTGAAACATAGGATAGTAATTTAAGCTTCTATTTAGGATGATTTCGGCCTTGTTATATTCCTTGGTGATGAGGTAAGTCTTGGCTAGCTTATTATGGAGTATAGGGGAGAATACTTTTGATTGGTTGATGGCGCGCTGATATTCGATAAGAGCTGCTTTGTAGAAATTTCTTGATTGTAAAATATCGCCTAAAAATGTCAGGTCTCGGCTCTTTCGATCACCAATCTCACGATATTCTTTATTTGGTTCACCAGATAAACGGTCTGCTTTGAAATGGACCCCCGGAGGTTTGAGCCCCGGGATAGTTTTGAGTTTTTTTTGTTTTACGAAGTTCTTCCATTCCTTCTGAAATGTGTCCAAGTTTATTCCTATCGTGTCAGACATTGCCAAGTCAAAAGATTCTTCTTTAGCCAATTTTTCAAGAAGAGTTGAAATGACTTCATCTCCATGGACTTGGGTAAGATATTCAATCATTGTAGAAACTTCAGCATACGCGAGCTGGACGTCTTCGGCTGTTTTTAGCTTTGCCAATGAAGGCATCATGTCGCCTAATGATATTAGATAGTTTTTTTGCAGTCCTCCTGCAAGCATTGTTTCCATGATAGGTGTTAGATATGCGTAGTTGTCTCGCCATCGAGTCTCGAAATACTTTGCAATTCCCTCATGCATCCATAAAGGCAAGTTGTTGCGACTTTTTTTAGTTAGTATGTAGTGGGTGTATTCGTGGCTCAAGGTGTCCATCCAATTATAGCCGCGTACCAGAGACCCTGGAGAGATCATCATAATTCGGTTGTATTTACAGAGAGCCACGGTGCCGGAAATGGCAATGTCGTCAAGAGTTAATGGGGAAATTTTGGAAAAGGATTCTCTGTTTGGGTAGAACTCAACCAGAACTTTTTCTTTTGGATAGTAATTAAAAATTTTTCCTAGGATCCTATATGATTTTTCCAGAACTTTGGTTGCGTAATGTACTAGTATTTCATCTGATCCTTTTTGATATCGGTAGATAAAATGTTTTGACTCGCTGGTTGTAAATAATTTTGTTTCCTCGTATGTCTCGTATACAAGATTCTTGAATTCGTGGACTTCTCTATGGTTGCCGGTTACTTGTTTTAGGATTTTTGTGGCAAGATCATGGTTTCCTTTAAAAAACTCTACGCGTGCTTTGAGAAAATAGGCATCTCCTGATTTAGGGTATTTTTTAAGCAGGGTCTTTGTGAAGTGTTCTGCCGCCTCAGTATTCCAGTCGTCTATTAGTTTGTGTCCCGCGTATACTTCTTCTGGAGGTAATTCGATTGCTGACGTAATGGGTGGAAAAGCTAAGATCAACCCAACCAGGCAGGTACTTATGGTCAAAAAGGTATGTTTCACTTGACTAGATCCCTGTAATATTCCATGACCATGCGTTCATAATCTTTAGGTGTTTGTTTTTTCATTGCATTTAGTATTTCTTCGCGGAACTCTTTTGGCGCTTTATATTGTGTTTCGTCTGGTAGTAGCACGCGTTCCTTTTGCATTCTTGTGGCGCCTCCGCGTCGAGAATCTGGGTTGCTTCCCGTGCCAAGTTTTTTGGGGTTTTGTCTTTTTGCTTGCTTGGTTTCTCCCTTAAAGTTTTTTATCTTGCTTAATAGGTCGCGAGTCTCGTTAAGTCCCTTGAGAGCTAGGTTCTCAGATTCGATGCTTTCTCGCATGTTCTGTTTTCTAAGGTTTGTTTCTGCCTGCTTCATGTAACGTTCGGTTTGTTTCATTCCTTGTGAGAGTTCTGACGGCATCATAGGGTTTTTTTTACTTAATTCACTAAACCGTTGAGATAGTTCTTGTGATTCTTTTCGTATTTGGTGCTCTTGTTCTTCCAACTGTTTTAATTCTTTTTTTTGTTCTAACGTGACTGGCGAATTATAATTTTTTCTAATTGAGCGTATCATTGACCCAAGTTTTTTAGATATTGAATTGTTTATCTGTGAGGCTCGAGTTAAGTCCTTCTCCAGTTTGCTAGCCAGTTCTTCCCGTAGATTGAGTGATGTGCGAAATCTATACTGCCATTTTAAAACATTTGGATACGCTTGTTTGAAAACGTCTGCAAATTCATTGAGGTCTTGTAGTTGGGCCAGTTTGTTCAAAGACTCGTATTTTTTTAGTAACTGAGGTAGAGCTTCCTTGAATCGCTGGGACTCATTCGCTTGCAGTGAATTTTTTTGGTCGATTAACTGAGAGTGTTTGCTACGTGCCTCTTTAAGTTGGTTGAACTTCTGGTCCAGCTTTTCTGACTGGAAAGAATTAACCGTTGCCTGACTTAATTTTTTTATCTTCATGTTTATTTCGATTTCTTTGTCGAGCAGATTTTTCATTTGTTTCATTACTTTATGGTTTGCAAGAAATTTTTTATCCCCTTTAAAAAGATTGCGGATAGTACCTACGTCATGTAGGAGGTCTTTAAATAATCTATCTAATTGGTTTTCAAATTCCTTTGATTGTTGTTGCCTCAGTTTCTGACTCATCTGGGTAGTTGCTTCTGCTATGTTTTTTTGTCGCCTTGCTAATTGGTCGAGATTTTTAATGCCATTGTCGAGTGTTTTTATTGTTTCAGAATCAAGAAAACTTTCTTTTTCTGAGTCAGCACGATGTATCTGATTGGCAAGATGTTTGAGTTCGTCTTCCATTTTATTTAATTCTTTCATCGCTTCCTCAAATTTTCCTCGGCTTACCATGTTTTGCATCTTTTTTAGAGCCTCAGAAAGTTTCCTCATGTCCAACCGTTTAAACGCATTTGGGTTTAAAAACTCATCCGGCATAGATTGGGTCTGACGTGATAATTGATCCATTAATTTCTGTAAGGTTCTTTCAATTTTGTTTATTTTGTTTTTTAACTCTTTTGAAATTTCGGGGGATTTTCTGTCGTTAAATTTTTCTAAATCTTCGCGTAGTGTTTGGGTAAGTTCATTAAGTCTTTCTTCTAGGGTTTTTGCCCTGCTTAGTTTTTGCTCGTTGGTCATTTTAACCAGAAATAAAATATCTTTTTCGAGATGTTCTGTCATTTGAAGGTTGACTGAACTGTATGGTGACGCGGATTTCAGTTTTGCTTGAGTAGGTTCATGTATTTGCCCTTGAAGGTCACTAAGGATTTTTATCTGGTTTTTGCGAATTTGAGCCAATCCTCTTGTGATGTTTTTAAGCAAATCTAAATAATGCTGAGGAAATTGATCGATTGCTTTCCCCCGATCGTAAATTTGCTGTGCAAGGATTACTATTTTGATCAATTCGTCAATACTGACCGAAAATAATTGGTTCCAGCCGATGAGATTGTTCGGTTGGCTTTTGAGAGAGGCTCCTTTTACTAATCCTGTGGCGAGAAGAGCGATCATTTTTTCGGTAAGTTCTGCCTGCAGTTCGACAAGGTTTTCCATCTCTTTTTCCGAGTCAAAGATTCTGAAGCTGTATGCCTCTGACTGGCCGTTGTTAGGGCCAAAAACATTGTCATTGTCATTTGCCTCAAGATAGTAATTAAC
>Ga0209043_1001646_pt1 | contig 12554 bp, 10 predicted proteins | sample SaaInlV_100m_DNA_3_FD_184654 | JGI IMG/M metagenome (GOLD analysis project Ga0209043, IMG submission 184654) | Marine microbial communities from expanding oxygen minimum zones in the Saanich Inlet - SI037_S4LV_100m_DNA (SPAdes) (version 2) | ecosystem: Environmental > Aquatic > Marine >... | reverse complement strand
CTTGAGGATGGACTGATTACCGATGAAGAGCTGGCTGCTATTAGGAAAGTTGGCCGAAATCTAAGCATGTCTGAAGAACAAATAGAAAAGTTTGTTGAAGAGTCTCAACATATATTCAACAGGGATAGAAAGGCTTGATGGCTAGCCCAGATGCACCGAAAGTTAATTGTTGGGATTGCCGCCACTTTGAAATCAGCTGGGACCGCAATTTTCGCTATCAATGCAGAAAGCTGGGATTTAAATCCAGCGTTCTACCGAGTATTGAAGTTAAATCTTCTGACGGCAGAGACTGCCTTGGATTTGAACCGAAGATAAAAGATAAAAGCTAAAAATAAGGATAGATCAAATGCCCCGTAAAGAGTTCTTTTCAGTACTTATTGCTCAAGCATTTTTTGCCATCATTATCGGTGTACTGGTTGCGGTAACAGCCCAACTCTTTGTGGAAGGCGCTCGCTACCTGTTGAGCTTTCAAGAGGCAACCGAGGGGTTTGTCATCACCATCTCCGGCCAAAGCTTTTCCTTATTGCCAATACCCACGATGCTAACGGCCGCGTTGTTGATCATATTAGTTCGCAAAACATTAGGCGTCACGAAATGGTCCGGACCCGCGGATAGCATCTATGCGTTACAGCAGCCTAAAATTGGCGTTGACATAAAGATAGGTATCGGCTCCACGCTCGCCGCATTTATTTCTGCCGGCGGCGGTGCATCTGTTGGCCAATACGGTCCTTTGGTTCATTTTGGCGCGACCCTTTCAACCCTCATTTCTAAGCTAACGAAGACAAACATTTCAAAAGACGTGCTCATTGCCTGTGGCGTCGCAGCGGCAATTTCAGCCGGTTTCAATGCGCCCATCGCAGGCATTATCTTCGCCCACGAAGCACTACTAAGGCGATTTTCTATCGGTGCGGTAGCACCAATCTCGGTCTCGGCCATTGTCGCTTCCGCATTTAACCAATACCTCTTCGGATCTAATCTGGCTTTCAATGTCCCTACGCCGGAGCTCGAACTTGCATCGGTTGTGCCATTTGTCATTATTTTTGCGCCGCTATGCTCCGCGGCAGCCATACTGTACATGGTGACTTTGAGAAAATTTCAAAGTGTTTCTGCTAGCTCCAAATTTAGTTTCACCTCTCTCATCCTCTTTACCGCGCTTGTCGGAGGAACAATCGGCACGTTTATACCAGAGGTCTTGGGCTTAGGTGGCACGCAAATTAACCAAATAATTAACGCCACCTTCAGCATCGAGTTTCTACTACTGATCCTGTTCGGTAAAATACTGATGACATCGATGTGTATCGGTTTTGGTTTCTTTGGTGGCGTTTTTGGCCCAGCACTATTTATCGGCGCAGCGCTAGGCGGCGTCTTATCGGGCCTCCTTATCAAAATTGGACTGCCTGCAGACTATATTAGTATTATCAGCATTGCATCGATGGCTGCGGTGGGTTCATCCGTAATCGGCGCCCCGATTACCGTTGTACTCATTGTTGTTGAATTGACGGGCTCTTACGAATTTGGGCTTATGGCGCTGTTGTCCGTCACGCTGTCCTCTTCGATCACCTACAAGTTATTTGGTCTTTCATTTTTTGATAGGCAGCTATTAGATCGAGGCGTAGATCTGAGGCGAGGCCGAGAATATATCCATATGACACAAATATCTGTCGGCGAACTAGAGAGTAGCGACTACTTGAGTTTCTCTCCAGAGGCAGATTCAGACACAATTTTGAAGTCTCTAAAGACTCACCAGATGACAGAAGCTTATATTATTGATGATCAACAAAATTTGGTTGGGAAGTTATCAATTCATAATCTTCTGGAAGAAACAAACTATCTTGATAGCCTAGACCGAGACCCACTACACCTGACCAGCAGCCAACCGCTCACTGAGGCCTTGGAAGTCGCTTCAGAATTTGTCGGCGAAAGCATCCCTATACTCGAAGGAAGCAAATTAAAAGGCGCGATTAATGAAGGCGATCTGTTCAAAAAAATCCTCGATATCGAGGATTCGTTAAGATCTGATCAGCCCGCCCACAACCAATACTGAGGATGACAAAAATCAATGAGTAGACGACGAACAATTAGCGGCATCATTTTCTTTTGGTTTATGTTGTCGATTCCAATGGTTTACGCAGAGGCTTTTGTCGCGGGACTAAACGCCATCGACAGACAACACTATTCAACCGCGTTCAGAGCATTTAAACCAATGGCAGAACAGGGCATCGCTGAGGCCCAAAACAATATCGGCTTTCTCTACGAAAAAGGATTTGGGGTAAAACGAAACTACGCTACGGCAATCGGTTGGTATACAAGGTCAGCAAACCAAGACCTGCCAGAGGCGCAACATAATCTCGGTATGCTCAACTACCGAGGATATGGCGTCGAACAAAACATGACAATCGCCAAACGCTGGTTTACCAAGGCCTCAGGACAAAATCTGGGCCCTTCTCACTACATGCTAGGTTTGATCTACTATGAGGGGAATGATACGCAGAAGAACCCGATAAGAGCACGTGTGCATTTCCAACAGGCTGCCGAGCTTGGAGATATCAATGGACAATTCATGTTTGCCTACATGCTTGCATCTGGCGAGGGGAAAAAAGAAGAAAAGAATACGTTTTCTGATTTCGGTTCAATATTCGAGTCCGACAGCAATATTGATCTCAAGGCAGCATTCTTGTGGGCAAGGATCGCTTCACTAAATGGCTACAGAGACGCTGAAAATCTGGCTGAGTTCATTAGATTCCAAATCGACGATAATGTTATCTTGGAAATCGAAGCATTAGCTGAGAAATGCTTAGAATCATCCTATCGGAACTGTTCTGTCACTTAAAAACCTAAAGAAAATTCCCGAATTACCGATTAAGTGTCTGAGGGAATCCGGTTTCTAGATTATGTATTATATAAGTAAATTAAAAACTGATATTGAGAAGTTCGGATCAGAAAAAAACCAAGAAATGGCGTTCCTCTTCCAATCTTTAACACACAGTCTGAAAACCGCTCGAAAGCAAGCCAAAAATCTCAACCTAGCACGATGCACACCCTCGACTAAACATGCGATCAATCTGTCTCGATTGCTGTATACGAATTTATCATCCGTGCCTGTCCCAAGCATCGTCAGTCATTTGGATGACCTGTTTGCTTATATTGAAGAAACACTTCAAAGCAACTTAAAACTTCCGTTCGCCGAAGATTTTGAAGAGCTTATTGTTCTCGTTGAGGAACTTGAAAAAGCCGTCAAGACCTTGTTGGAGCCAATAGAAAGCATTCGTCTGCCTTCCCATAGTCATATCAGTGAACAATCCGCTGATGCGCTAAAGCAGACACGCTACTAGAGGTATTCAAACAGGGAGAGTTGCGCGATTTTAGCAAAACTAGCCTGCGTCGCCTCTAGCCTCACCATCTCAGCATTGAATTCTGTCACAGCCTTCGCGTAATCAAGATCTCGCTCTGTTGAGAGCAACTCATCGATTCTTAATCGGGTTGAAGCGTTTATATCAATCTGCCGCTCTAGGTTGTTAAGACTCGAACCCACCTGACCAACATTCATCGAAAGCCTATCTTGCAGCGCACTTAATTCACTCACAGACCTGCCAATCTCGCCGCGCTTATTGTCCGACAGCGCGGATACTAGGTCACCTAGCACATCAAAGAAACCAACACTCTGGGTTTCTGACTCACGTAAAGTCACTGTCAGTGGGTTGGAACCTGGCGACGATGCTGTCACCGGAACGCCGTTGCTCGCATTAGAATTTACACCTGTCAAGGTGACACTATAACTTGTAGCACCATTCAAGGTTACAGCTTGCGCTGTGCCGGATATCCCGGAGGACTCAAGAGATTGCTCTATTGCCGCCTTGACAGTCTCCGGTCTATCATTAGCAGAGACTGAAAATTCGATCACGGCAGACCCAACTTTAAAGTTAAAATCACCGGTTGGGTCACTCGCACCGCCTAACCCACCTAGCGCAAAAGTTTGCTCCTGTCTGGGCGCTGTCTGAAATATTGTTGTGCCATCCCTGTTTTTCGTTACTGTTCTTGTACTACTAATTGCAACGCTAGATTCCCTATTATCCCCTTGATAATTTACCTTTCCAGTGACGTCGCTCTTAACAAAAGCGGCCGTATCAGTCTTACTTCCGCCAAAAATATAGTTGCCTTCAACATCTCTCGTGTTCGCGATTGATATCATTTCGTCTCTTAAACTGCTGACCTCAACCGCGATAATGTCTCGATCGGACACCGACAAGGTATCGTTCGCCGCCTGGATTGCCAATTCTTTGACTCTAATGATGATGTCATTCGCCGAGGTCAACACAGTTTCTTCAAGACCGTATCGGTCTTCTAAATAAGCCGCATTACGATCAAAAGAATCTAGCTTCCTGACATGAGACTCCAACGTCTCGATATTACGCAATTTACTGGTGTCATCGCTTGGGCGGACTAAGCTTTTTCCAGTCGCAATCTGTTCACGGGTCTTTGCAACATCACTTTGAGCAGTCTGTATATTTTGCAACGATTTGTTATACAAATAGGAACTTGAAATTTTCATCGCTTACCTCATATCCTCAGTAGTGCGTCAAACAATTGGTTTGCTGTTTGCATTAATCTCGCAGAAGCTTGGTAAGCCTGTTGATACCTAATTAAGTTGGCAGCCTCCTCGTCCAGGTTCACCCCCGACTTTTCATCTTTTGCTCGCACCGCCTGATCATGGACAATTTCAAGCGCCTGTTCAGCCACTTCAGCGAGTCTCGAGGTGTTACCCGCGGTCGTTAATATAGACAGATATCCGTCATGGAAATTTTGGCTAGCGCCAAACACCTTTTTTGATTCGAGAGCGGTCAGTCTTAGCGCATTCTCGTTACTTCCGAGGCCGCTTTGATTTCCATCTACGCTAAAGGTATCGCCCTTCTTGGGCTCACCTTCCATCTGCATTCTTATCGACTGATATTGCAAATCTTGACCCGACAAATAATCACGTGTCGCCAAAACGGTCCCCGTAGCATCGTCTTTGATTTGATACTGGGTATCACTGATAAACTCAAAATGCGTAATTCTATTTCTCAACGCCAATGGGTCGACTTCTCCAGCAGAATAATCGGCAGCCAAGGTCGCAGACGCACTCGTTGCGCCTGTGGCAAACACGATAAGATCCTCCGACAAGGTATCGTCTATATACAAAGAACTTGAAAAACCTAAAGCGGCTAGATCTGAACTAGTCCCTTGACTCGATAGCGTTAAGGCAACTTCTTTTTGGCTACTATCCCCACCCGTCCTGGTCGCTTCTATTTTTATTGCGGCTCTGACTTCTCCCGTAAGACTTTTAAAGACGCTTGCAGGAGAATCAAACTCAATACTAGCCGCTTCGTTGCCAGCAGTATTTTGCAACCTGAGGGAGTTATTTACCCCTATAACGGCTTCAACATTCGTGTCGCTGGTTGACTGATTAATCGCATTCGCCAAATCCACTAATGAACTCATAGGCGACGGAAGGCTTATGTCCGTTTCGTTAATTGAAAGTGAACTCGCATTGAGATCTATATCTTTTCGAGATATGTCTATTACATTTTCAGCTTTAGCAACCAAAGCTAAACCATGGGTTGAGATGTTTGAATTTAACCAACTCACGACTGCAGCTGAGGTAAGCGACGTACCGTTTGCCAGCGGCAATGCCGACAAAGCCTTGCCGTTCAGCTTTAGATCAGCTTGATCAACAATGTTTAGAGTAGACCCTGTGCTGTTAATTCTTGCGGGCAAGGCACTGGACTGAATAACCGCTTCTTGTTTTACAGTTGCAGCGCCTTGTTCATTCAATTCGGATAGCGATTGGCTTACAGCGCCTATGCGCCAGGGCTTGCCCATATAGCCTTGATCAGCATTCAATTGTTGAGCCGAGTAACTCGCACCTGCGCCAAAGCCGTTATTCTCGCTTAACATCAGAGAGAGTTGGCTGTCAGCGATACCTGCTGAACCAAATAGATGCTGTCCTTCTCGGGTGAACACCTGCATTTCTACATCTGCTGGGTATTCCTTCGACAGCGTTAACGTCACGTTGCTTGTGCCAGCAGGAATAGAAACCAGTGGCTGAAAGTTATTAGGATTGATACTTACCGCTGCGGCAGGATTAAGATTATTAACCAGCGTTTCTTGTATCGGCTTGACCAGCGATGCCGGGGTTTGTTGCGCAAACTCCACAGAAGCTCGAGCTGAACCCGAATTTTCCGCACCAAACGTCATGCCGTATAAATCCCCCGCTGCTAGCCTGTTAGGGTCTGTCATCACAACTCGCATGCTTTCTGCAGCGGAGGAAGTGGCACCGATGGTAATTCTGTCGCCATCTTGAATATCACCTGATATCCCAATGCGAAGCCCATTGATGCTCATTTGCCTAGCGTTAGGACTTAAAAACTTGAGACCAGTACTTTGATCGTTAATCAGCCAACGGTCATTTTTTTTATCAAAGATCAATTCCAAACTGTGACTATTCTCAGGTCTCTTTTCCGTTACTTGAATCGAAACACCTGGGTTTGAAGCGGTATTTTTTACGTCTGCGGAAAAAACAAGTGGCGTATCGAATAAGGGCCCACCTTTATCACCATATAAATCCATACCGCCAGACAGCGCTGAATTCACTTCGCTCGAAACCGTTGCTGCTAACAAATTCAAATTATTCATCGAGGGCGCCAATACGCTGGATCTAAATTGCAGCAATCCCCCTATCTCACCTCCCGCGCCAGTTAAACCGCTAAGATCCTGGCGATCACCGTAGGCGTCCAGCACTAAGGTAGCTTCAGCAGGAGAAGTAGCGGTCTTGTACTCAACCCCCATTTGTTTGGCCGAGCCTCCATCAACAACTTTTACGCCATTGGCATTTTTTCCAACAGTAACAGAGACCATGCCATTTGCAGCTTGCTCTACTGAAACACGAAAACGTTTTGATAACTCGACAAGCACTTGGTCTCGAGAATTGAGCAAATCTGGGGGTTGTCGCTTAAGATCAGATTGTCTTACAAGCTTTTGATTTATGACCGCCAGTTGATCTGTTAACGCGTTAAATTCACTCACTTTATAGTTGAGCTGATTTTTAGTTTCGTCATCAATCAGCTGTAACTGATGGCCCAATTCGTTAAATCGACTGGCTAAACCTTTCGCATCGGAAAGCGCAGTATCTCGACGGAGTTCCGAAGACGGATCCAGACTTAATTCTTTAATCCCATCAAAGAATTCATCCAAAGCGGGCGTAAGGCTTGCGCTCTGATCACCCAAGATGTCGATCATTCGATTTGAGTATTCAATTAGAGGAGATTGAGCCGCAAGGTCACTCACACTAGACCGAACAGATGACTCTACGAAACTATCGTAGGCGCGCCTCACACCGGTCGCAACCGCGCCCGAGCCAACGTAAACCAGTCCTGCTTTTGTTGGCAGGTTTTCTTTAATGTCGAGTTCCTGCCGAACGTAGCCTTCCGTATTTACGTTAGCAATGTTATTGCTAACAATAGCGAGCGCTGACTGATTTGTCTTAAGCGCATTGGCCCCAATTGAAAGTAAATCCGTCATCTAGATTTACCGGGTAAAGGCATGGGTAATGAAGAGGCTCTGTAAGCATCTAAGGCATTATTTGGCAACTTGTTTACCGCATCGGTAGCGGACGGTTTCTGCGATCTACCCAATTGCATATCAAACAATTGTCTTTCGATTTCTTGCGCTAAGCCGATTCCCTGTCCGCTGGAGATTTGATTCGCGATCTCCTGATCGAACATTGACTCATAGGTTTTATTTGCATCCGATTGGAATAAGTCAGACTTAATGGTTGCCTTTCGCATGGACTGCAAGAGTTGATTAATAAATATCGCTTCAAACTGCCTGCTGACCTGTTTTGCCTCGGCCTTAGGATCGATCTTGGCGTCAAATTTCAACTGCGCTAGCGCGGCGTTGTCAAAACTGGAGGAAATTGGGCTACTCATATAAACACCATCCTACAAGACGATTAATTCGGCTCTTAAGCTACCTGAGCTCTTAAGCGCATCGAGAATTGCAATTAAGGATGAAGGGGTTGCACCTACTTGATTGACCGCATCAACAATATCTCTTAAGTTGACTCCGGGTTGAAAAACAAACATCGGTCTGGCTTCTTCTGCCACCGAGATCTCTGCGTTCTGAATCGGCACAGTCTCGCCTTCTCCACCGCCCAAAAGGCCGGCTGGTGGTTGGCTTACTTCATTTGTTGCGGATACCGTGACGGATAACTGTCCATGGGTCACCGCCGCAGCTGTCACCCTTACTGTTCTATTGATTACCACAGTGCCCGTGCGAGAATTCACGACGACCCGAGCTTTCGGTTCGCCAGGCATGACTTCAAGGTTCTCGACTAAGCTAAGAAAAGAGACTCGCTCACCTAGAGTTTCAGGTGCCATTACTGCGATCGAGGTGCCATCTACCGCGGTCGCTGTGCCATCTCCGAATTGCTCATTAATGACGTCAGATATCGCTGTTGCCGTTGTAAAATCGTTTTGATTACAATACAGCACCAAATACTCGTCATCACCAAAGGCGGTTTCAACTTCCCTTTCGATAATGGCCCCACCCGGAATCCGACCAGCCGTCGGAACCCCAACGGTGATCTCGGAACCTGCAGCCGAAACCTCTAATCCAGAAACAGTCAGAGACCCTTGTGCTAACCCGTAAATCTCCCCATCCGCACCGCGCAACTCTGTCAATATGAGATTGCCACCTCTCAAACTCGAAGCGAGCCCAATGGCAGCAACGTTCACGTCTATCACTTGACCTGGCTTTGCAAATGGCGGCAGCGTGGCTGTCACAATGACCGATGCCACGTTATCTAATTTGGTTTTATCGTAAGCTAAGCTGGCAACACCCCGTTGGTACAGATCGTAGTTAGAGATCGGACCATCAACGTCGACCCCGAGCCTATCCAAAGTCGTTTTCAAACTCTGGGCAGTAAAACTGATTTTATCTCTATCGCCAGTTCCACCAAGACCCACCACCAAACCGTATCCAATCAATTGGTTCGATCGAACGCCAGCAACACTGGTGAGGTCCTTGATACGATCTGCAGCCGCTTCTTGAGTAAAAATCAAAGCGAAAATACACAGCAACGATCTAATATTCATGATTAAAATGGCCATAATTTGTTAAAGAACCTCGAGCCCCAATTGGCTGTAGCTACATCTGCTAGGTCGCCCTTGCCTCTATAAGCGATATTGGCTTGCGCAATCCTCGAAGAAAGCACGGTGTTATCTGGTTGAATATCTTTCGGCGTGATGATGCCGCTGATGAAAATCTCCTCACTGCCTTCGCTAAGCACTAGCTCTTTTTTACCCTCTATAAACATGCTCCCGTTCGGCATCAAGTGGGTCACTATCACCGCGATTGCACCGCTTAAACTCGCCGCTTGATCCGCTATTCCGACACCCTTGTCGGACCGTGATAAATCACCGAAGTCGAGCGCTTTCAAGCCTCGCTTTATCTGCGTTGTTCTGGATGAATTAATTGGCAAACTATTACCAAAAACCTTTTGCAACTGGCTCAGCGGAGAATTAGTCACCTCTTTACTTGTGTTAATGCCACTGCTTCTTTGCGCCTGCGTACTTTCATCCAGCACGACCGTTATAATGTCTCCTAGCGCAAACCTTCTTCGAAAACCAAAGGATCTGCTCGATGCCTGGTCCGTAAATATTGACCCGGTTTTGGGTCGGTCTTCGTAATCAAAGACCGGCATCGCTTTTGCGAGGGAAGACTCGTATTTGGAATTTTCAGGTCCCGCACTACTACAACCAGAAAGCACAAAAACAAACACAAACGACAGCAAATGAAAAATAGACATTAGGCCTAACCTTATAAATTCTGGTTCAAGAATCTGAGCATGGAATCAACAGAGCTAATCGCTTTACTATTAATTTCATACGCTCTTTGCGTTTCAATCATGTTGACCAATTCTTCGACAACATTAACGTTCGAAGCTTCAAGCATGCCTTGCGCAATCTCACCCGCACCCTGTTCACCGGGCACGAGAATCAAGGGAGCACCACTTGCCGTGGTCTCTCTGAACAAGTTCTGTCCCATCGCTTCTAATCCCGCGCCATTAATAAAGCGGGCTATCTGAATCTGACCTAACTGCTGATTTCCACCACCGTTAGCAAGCTCAGCACTCACGATTCCATCAGTACCGATCGTGATTGAAGCCGCTTCTGCGGGCACTAGAATCTGGGGCTGCAACAGCAGTCCCGAGGGCGTCACAAGTTCGCCTTCTTGAGATAATTTAAAACCGCCGTCTCTGGTATATGCGATGGTGCCGTCCGGTTGAACGATCTGAAAAAAACCAGGACCTTCAACCGCCAGATCCAAAGCGTTTTCTGTGGACATCATATTGCCCTGGCTTTGAATTTTTTCCGTGGCTACAATTCGAGTACCGGTACCTAACATAAAACCGGTAGCGGCATTCGTGTCTGCACCCGTCTGACCACCTGCTTGACGAATATTCTGATAAAGCAGATCTTCAAAAACTGGGCGATCTCTCTTAAACCCAGTAGTGTTGACGTTGGCTAGATTATTTGAAATCACAGTCATTCGTGTCTGCTGCGCATTCAAACCAGTTTTAGCAACCCATAGTGAAGCATCCATATGCTTATCCTTACGTAACTCTCATTAATGAATTAGAACTCTCGCCGAGTTCTGATAGGGTTTTCACAATATTAATTTTCATTTCATATGATCTTTCCAGCTCAATCATTTGAGCCAGGATTTCGAAAGTTTTGACCGAACTCCCCTCTAGGGCACGATCCGTCACATAGATCGTATTGTCACCGCCGGCAAAATCCCCTGGCGGTTCGCCTACAACTTTGAACAAACCATCTTCCATCTTTTCCAAGTCCACGTTGCTAGCATCTCTGAGCAATAATCGGCCGAATTCAACCTCTTCAGCGACCTCTTCCTCGGGGTTAGTACCGTAGATCACACCCTCTTTAGAAATCTTGTATAGAAACCCTGGTTCTAGGATGATGTCTCCACCGGCGTCCGATGCAACAATCCTATTTTCTCCATTGACCATTCGACCCTCAGCGTCGATTCTCAAATCTCCCCTTCTGGTAAAAGCCAATTCTCCAGAGTCTTTAAAGACCCCCATCACACCCTGCCCTTCTATGAAAATGTCAAGGTTGTTGTCTGTCGTAATACGAGTACCTGGCTCGAGGTTTACTTTGCCTAAATAGTCAGCCGTTCTAAAAAATCTCGATGTGAGTGAGCCAGGGATATCTACTCTGTAAGTAGTCACTTTTGCTTCAAATGCTTTCTTAAACCCGATCGTTGAAACGTTAGACACGTCATGAATGGCGTTGCCCTGTTTCACTTTGTCGGCTTTAAGTGAGCCCAACGCTGTGTATATTCCTTTGTCCATACATCAAATCTCTTTAAGCCTAAAAATATTAAGCTCTGATATTAATAATGGTGGAGGTTAATGCTGACGAGGTTTCAATCGCCTTGGCATTTGCCTGGAAGTTTCTCTGAGCTGTGATTAAACCCACCAGCTCTGTCGTTAGATCGACGTTTGACCGCTCACGTGCACCGGCTCTAATCGTACCGAATCCAGCTGTACCTGCTTCACCGAAGGTCGCTGCTCCCGACTTGGCAGAAGCCAAATAAGAACTGTCTCCGTTTTGACGCAGACCCTCGTTACTCGGGAAGGTCACTAACACAATTTTTCCAAGAGAGTTCTGCGAACCATTCGAATAGGATGCAACAACCAGGCCGTCATCACCGATGTCAACACCAACGAGGTCACCTTCTGGGGTGCCGTCTTGAGATTGCGACTTGACCGCAAAAGCCTGGGAAAACTGCGTTGTGCCTGTGTAGTCAATACTCAGATTCAATGCACCACGACCACCTGCCAGGAACACCGTATCCAACTGCGCACCACCGGTAGGTGAAACCAAGTTACCTGATGTATCAAAGGTCAACTCACCCTTGTCTAAGTAAATAGGTGACCACTCAGGTAACGTCGAAAATCCGTCAGCGCTCGCCGTTTCAACACCAAATTCGTCAATGTATTTGTTGACCGCAACACCGTTTACAACATCTGCTGACTGTGTTGGCTTAATCCAAGTCGTGGTTGTACCACGGCCAGACCCGATATTGGCGAGTCCCCAGGTTGCCGAGCCAGACACCTTAATAAACGAGTCTGTGCCCGTGGTGCCGGAGGTAAAAGTAAGACCGTTTGTTTCAGGGTCGTAAACAACATTAACACCAGAAACTTTACTGCCGTTTTCAGCCGCCAGTTGATTGATCCCCTTTTCTAATTCGACAATAAAACTGTCTAATGTATAACCAGAGCTTGTCGGTAAAACCAACGTACCTTTCACGTCATCGACTGATACAACAAATGTGTTGTTAGATGCATCCACTGAGAAGTTGTTGTTCACGTTCACCGCGATAGACGAGCCCTGAGTCACGGCAGGTAAAGAAACGACACCGCGAACCGCGTCCGCCGAGGGTAATTCAGTGTACAACCCACCGTCAGCAAATCCGGCGAAAGTTGCACT
>Ga0209043_1001643_pt1 | contig 12568 bp, 7 predicted proteins | sample SaaInlV_100m_DNA_3_FD_184654 | JGI IMG/M metagenome (GOLD analysis project Ga0209043, IMG submission 184654) | Marine microbial communities from expanding oxygen minimum zones in the Saanich Inlet - SI037_S4LV_100m_DNA (SPAdes) (version 2) | ecosystem: Environmental > Aquatic > Marine >... | reverse complement strand
GTTTTAATCATTTGCACAGATCCTGTAGGCACACCATCAACTTTGTCAATGGCATCAGTAATCAATGAAACAATCATTTTATTTGAATGTTGTGCTTCTCTACCGCCTTTAAGAATAACGGCATTACCTGACTTAAAACATAATGAAGAAATTTGTGGTACGGCATCTGGACGAGACTCAAAAATAGCCCCAATAACTCCTATGGGACAGGTCACTCTGTATAAAGTCAAACCCTCATCCATTTCTATCGCCATCTGTTGCTGACCAACTGGATCTTCAAGTCTAATGACGCTTCTAATTCCTTTCGCCATCCCCATGATCTTATTTTCATTTAAACGAAGTCGAGCTATAAGCGGACCTGATATATTTTCATTTTGAGCAAACTCGAGATCTTTAACATTTTCTTGAAGTATGGATAAACAACCACCCTCAATAGCTGAAGCGGCTAATTCCAACGCTCTATTTTTAATATCAACGGGCAAATGAGCTAGCTGCAAAGACGCCGCTTTCGCTATAGAAGAAATTTCAGATACTGTTTTTTCAGCAGCCATGGATAGTTAAATAAATTTAAAATGTTTGCATCTAGATTTAACAGAAATTTTTTATATTTCTAAGAATATCGTTTCACAAAGAGCCTAAATATTTAATTTATAACTTAACATCGTTAACTGCTTGCAAGTTGTAAAGTTTCCAATAAATTCCTCTTTTCAGCAGTAATTCTTTTTGTGTCCCATATTCTGCCATACGACCTTCTTTAAGAACTAAGATTTTATCAACATTCTTTAAGGTCGAAAGTCTATGCGCTATAATGATTGATGTTCTTCCACGTATAAGTTCTTTAATCCCACTTTGAACTTGAAGTTCCGTTTCCGTATCAATACTAGAGGTCGCCTCATCTAGCACAAGAATTCTAGGATCTACCGCCAACGCTCTAGCAAATGAAAGTAATTGCTTTTGACCAAGTGAAAGCAAACTCCCTTTTTCCCTGACATTCTGCTCATATTTATCTGGAAGACAATCGACAAACCGGTGCAAATTGACTAATTTGGCTATAGTTATAGCTTTATCTTCCTTCAAGTGAGGATTCCCCAAACGAATGTTATCTAAAATACTTCCCGAAAAAATAAAAACATCTTGTTGCACTAATGCTATTTGTCGACGAAGGTCGTGCTTATTAATTTGATTGGTGGGTACACCATCCAACAAAATATTCCCTCGACTGATTTCATAAAATCGGCACAAAGCATTTATGAGCGATGACTTCCCGGCACCTGTCGCCCCAACGACTGCCAGACTTTCACCCTCCAAAAGAGAAAACGATATATCTTTTAATACCTCTTCATCCTTTTTATAAGAAAACCACACGTTACGAAACTCAACTTCACCACGAACCTTTTTCAAAGATTTTGAAGAATGAGAGTCCACAATATCTTCCGGTGTATCAAGTAATTCAAAAGTTCGCTCTGCCGATGCAATAGCTGTCTGGATAATATTAAATTTTTCAGCTAGATCTCGAATCGGTTCAAAAAATTTTTGCAGATATTGTAAAAATGCTACTAAAACACCCAGTTGAATCTGGTCTTGAACAAATTTACCGCCTCCATACCAAATTACTAGCGCGATACCAAGAGCACTAAAAAAATCAATCGAGGGAAGGTAAATAGCGTTGTAATATACTGACCGGAGATCCTCATCAACTTTATCTTTATTTGTATCTCTAAATTTATTCTCGTGACTATTTTCTTTATTAAATATCTGAACCGTTGACATCCCAGAAAGATTTTCCTCAAGAAACGAATTTAACCGAGTTATGTGAGCCCTGTTCTTTCTCAAAGCATCTCGTGCTCGAACTCGATAAGCCCAAGTTGCTAAATATAACAAAGGGAAAACTAGACAAACCACAAGTGCCATCTTCCACTCTAAATAAAACATCATTGAAAAAATTCCTACCAGAATAAACAAATCACTAAAAACAAGAATCAACCCTGAAGTCAACATCTCATTAAGCACCTCAACATCATTGACGACTCGAGTGATTAGCTTTCCTATTGGATTATTATCAAAAAACTTAAATGACATTCGATGCATATGGGCAAAGGTTTCTGTCCTCAAGTCATACATCACCTTTTGACCAATGTATTGCATCAAATAAGTTTGAACAAACTGACAAATAAATGCCACACCAAGAACGACAAGATAAATCAATGCAATCTGATTTAATCCTTCCAGGTTTGACACCGCGATATAATCATCAATAGCAATTTTGGTAAGATAAGGCCCTGATAGACTTAATATGGAAACACAAAAAAGAAAAAAAACTGCCAATAATACTAACGTTCGATAGGGCTTTAGATAAACAACTAATCTTTTTAATAAAACCCAATCACGGTATCTATCTGTTAAACTTTCTTGATGCAATTCGCTCATTGGAGGGTTATCTCCATTTCCATAGCAAGCGCCTGGTTTTTATAAGTCTGTGCATACTTTCCATCTAAATGAAGTAATTCATCATGAGTCCCATCTTCTAATATTTGCCCATCATTAATTAAAATGATTCGATCTGCCTTACGAACAGCTGTAAGTCGATGCGACACCATTACTGTAGTAATTCCAGATGTAAACTCTCGTATATTTTTTAGGATATTATCTTCAGTTTCGGCATCTAGGCTTGAAAATGCGTCATCAAGCACAAGAATTTTGGGGCGCAAAAGTAATGAACGCGCAAGAGCAACCCTTTGAATTTGTCCTCCAGATAGAGACACTCCACGTTCGCCAATAACTGTTTCCAAACCATCAGGAAATCGGTTTAAATCTGCTAATAAACCTGATTTTCTAACAACATCATCAACGACATCATTTGAAACCCCATCTTTCCCAAAAATGATATTTTCTCTAAGAGTAGCTGAAAACAAATAAGGCTCCTGGTCTACATACCCAATATTTTCACGAAGTACAGAGAGTGGGATTTTACGAATCGAATGACCACCAATAAACAAGCTATCATCAGCAACCTCATACAACCGAGGAATCAATTGAACAAGAGAACTTTTTCCGGAACCGATCACGCCAACTACAGCAAGAATTTGTCCTGAAGGAATTTTAAGATTAATATCACATAAATTTAGCTTGTCTGACTCTGAATACGAAAAACTAAGATCACGAAACTCTATATCGCCTTTAAACTTCCTAATAGTATTGACTGTATTCTCATCATCCACAATATCGGATTTAGCCAAAAATATTTCCTGTATCCTACCCATCGCAGCCTGTCCTTTTTGGGTAAGATTAACTATAAAACCTATACCCATCATCGGCCACGACAACATTAATAAGTAACCATTGAAAGCAACAAAAGAGCCCAGTGTCATTTCTTTAGCTATAACTGCTTCCCCACCTACCCAAAGAGAAATCATTGCGGCAAGCCCAACTGTTAATGAAAGTGCAGGGGTAAAAATTCCAAACAATCGAGTCACGTTTAAATTTTTATGAATATAAACTTTATTAAGTTCATCAAATTTTTGTTTTTCAGCTTCTTCCTGCGCAAAGGCGTGTATCACACGAATTCCTGAAAGATTTTCCTGCACATGTGATGTTATTTTTGACAAATGTTTCTGTACAATCTCATGGCGGATTCCAATTTCGGGAAGATATTTCCAAAAAAGTATAGAAAGAGCAGGGAGTGGAATAAGAGCAACTAGAGTTAATGATGGATTTATCCAGAGCATTAGTCCAACACAACTAGCTATAATCACTGTACAGTCAACCAAGATAAGAAAACCCAGCCCGACAAAATCACGGACCGCACGTAAATCATTCGTTGCCCGTGACATAAGATCCCCAATTTTTTGCTTTTGAAACCATGATTTATCAAGGGAAAGAAAATGAGAAAAAAGATGGTTGGAAATATCAAATTCAACTTTACGAGAGGTGCCAAACAAATATTGTCTCCAACCAAAACGCGAAAACCCTTGTACGGTAGCTATGGCTAAAAGTATCCCACCAAAACCCAAAAGATCTAAGTCTGAAGGACTATTTGGAAGTTCATCTACAACCATTTTCAACAACCATGGAATCGATAATCCGGCAAGGTCAGCAAACAAAAGAGCTACAATGCCGATCGTGATATCACGTCGATACCTAAGCATATACGGCAGGTAAGGTTTTATTTTTCCCAGAATCATTGTTTATAAAAAAGGAGTGGTATTACGTTTTTGTCTCTCGAGTAAAAATCAAACAAGGGTATGAGAAAGGATCATGACTAAAGTTCCCAAGCACAACGAAACAAGGTTTTTATAACCTTTTTCATGTTCTTCATAAACTGTAGGCAAAAGATCCCCTATTGAAATAAACAGAAAGGTTCCTGCAGAAATCCCAAGTGCTGTGGCTACTACATAGTCATCCACACCTTGAAAAACAAAAACCCCGACCAACGCTCCGACGGGAGTCGCTAATGCAAAAATGAACATTGACAGCAAAACCTTCTTTTTGGTGTACTCTTTACCCTTGACCAATAGACTACTCAATGCCAACGCAGCTGGAAACTTATGAATTGTCACGGCAAGAATAATAATGAAGCTCAAGTTCATCATAGTTCCTGCTCCAATAGCAATACCATCGAGGATACTATGAAAACCTATCCCAACATATGCAGAAATCCCGACCTTATGATAATTGCACTCGCCTTCTTCACAAGGGTGCACCATGATAAATTTTTCCAGAATAAATATAAGAAGAAACCCAAACATTACAGAATAACCTAACTGCCTGCCAAGCACTGTAGAAATTTCTGGTAACACATGAAAAAAAACTGCACCCAATAGAATGCCGGCACAAAAGCTAATAACAAGGCGAAAAGTTTCTTGCGACCAGAGTTTAATTGTTGGTATCCATCCCCCAATCATAGTGATTGAAAAAACAAACATCAGAAAGGGATAAAAAATTGCTTTTTCCATATGTCCTCAATTCATAAGGAGGTTATGCTTGGTAGGTTTTAAATAATCTAACCTCTCGAAAAACCGTCTTATTTTCTAGTTCTTTGACACTTAATTGGATAAAATGGTCCAATAGTTTACAGCTAAAGTCTCACTCAATACCATTGAATTCAAAATTTGTATGAAGAGTCGATAAATTTAACATAAATGTATTTAATTATCTATCATGAGTCAATCTATTCGACTTTTCAATAATCCTAGAAAATTCGATAAAAACCTTACCATTTAGAAAATAAAAAAATATGCATGCAGTTATTATAGCTGGAGGGAGCGGCACTCGCTTCTGGCCAAAAAGCCGAGAAAATCTTCCAAAGCAATTACTAAATATCGTCGGTCAGGAAACAATGATTCAAACCACAGTCGGTCGTATAAGCCCTCTCATTGCTGTTGAAAATATATGGGTCATTACTAACGAACAACACGCGCTCGAAACCTGTTACCAACTCAAAAACTTTGGATTTTCTCCCTCTCAGCTTTTAACGGAGCCAATTGCGCGTAATACTTCAGCCGCAATAGGGTATTCAGCCAAAATATTAAGCCAAAGTAATCCAGATTCTATCATGGCAATTTTTCCCGCAGATCACGTGATTACTACAACAGAACCATTTTTAAAGTTATTAAAACAAGCTGAAGCTATCGCTAGCGAAAATCACATTGTTACTCTTGGAATTAAACCTACTTCTCCCGAAACGGGGTATGGATATATCAAGCAAGGCAAAACAATTAAAGAAAATTCTTTCAAGGTTGATCGGTTTATCGAAAAACCTGACAAGTTAGCAGCAGAAAAATATTTAAAAGACGGTAGTTACTACTGGAACAGCGGTATATTTGTGTGGAAGGTCTCTACGTTACTCAATGAAATAAGCCTATACTTGCCTAAACTACACGAACAACTCGAAGAACTCGCGATTAACACAGCCCCAATCAAAGGGAAATATCCCTATCAAAAATTGAGCACATCAGGGAGAAAATTGTTTCATTCTCTAGAATCAATATCCATTGACCATGGTGTCATGGAAAAATCAAACAAGGTAGTTGTTCTTCCAGCTAACATAGAATGGAATGATGTTGGAACGTGGACCTCACTTGCAGCAATCTTGAAAAACGACTCCCATCGTAACGTCATAAGTGGAAATGTAGTATCTATAGACAATAGTGACTCAATTATTCAGGCCAATAATAGACTGGTTGCGGCGCTTGGACTTAAAAATATTATCCTAATTGATACGCCCGATGCGTTGTTAGTCTGCACAAAAGAACGAGCGCAAGATATAAAAAAAATCGTAGAAAAAATAAAGTCAGAAAAACGACCCGAAGTTAGCACGACAAAATCAGAAACTCGTCCCTGGGGGAATTACACAGTTCTTCACAAAGAAACCAACTGCCTCGTCAAACGTATAGAAGTTTTACCTGGGGAATCCCTAAGTTTGCAATCACATGAACATAGGAGCGAACATTGGACCGTTATTTCTGGAGTTGCTCAGGTACAAATTGGAGAAACATCGCAAACTTTAAATGCTAATCAATTCGTCGAAATTCCTAAAGGTGCCAAGCATAGATTAGCTAACATGAATGAGACCACTCTCATTGTCATTGAAGTACAACTTGGAGATAAACTGGACGAAGCTGATATCACTCGATATGAAGATAACTATGGTAGGGATGAGTAACTATAGCCGATTATCTAAGCTAAATTTTAACCTTTCCTTCAGCTGTTAAAATAAACAACGCCTCTCATTTTTATAGAAAATGCTTTTCTCTCTATACGTTCTTTAGCTAAGCACGAATATTTTAAACCTTGTGCACTATTAACCGTTATAATGAAGGTTTTAATCTAAACTATTATTTATGCAATATCATTCACTCAGAGAGTTTATTGATCGACTAGAAAATGAAAACGAACTAGTCCGTATTAAGGATCATGTATCACCTATTTTAGAAATAACCGAAATCACTGATCGAGTTTCTAAACAACCGGGAGGGGGAAAAGCTTTACTCTTTGAAAATGTCGAAGGCTCAAACATACCTGTTCTGATAAATGCTTTTGGAAGTAGTAAACGAATAAATATGGCATTGGGTGTACGCGATATAGAAAAGATACCTAACGATATTGACAAATATCTTAAGATCAAACCTCCTTCTTCACTCCTCGAAAAAGTAAAACTTCTACCTATGCTCCTCGAGGCGGCGGCCTTTCCCCCAAAAATGGTTAGCAGCAGACAGGCCTCTTGCCAAGAAGTTGTGCTTACAGGTGATGACGTCGATCTTGGGAAAATACCCATCCTTCAATGCTGGCCTAATGATGCTGGACGATTCATTACCTTTCCTATTGTAGTAAATCGAACTATCGATAGAAAGCTCCGAAATGTAGGCCTCTATCGAATGCAGGTCTATGACAAGAAAACTACCGGGATGCACTGGCATATTCATAAAGATGGCGCTCATTTTTTTCATGAGTTTAAGAAACAGGGGAAAATCATGGAATGCGCAGTCGCCATAGGAGCAGACCCAGCTGTCTGTTATTCTGCAAGTGCCCCCTTACCTTTTGGGATCGACGAATTTCTTTTTGCTGGATTTATAAGGAAATCGCCAGTACCACTGGTTAAGTGCAAAACTGTTGACCTCGAAATTCCTGCAACTGCTGAAATCGTATTAGAAGGTTTTATCGATCCATCAGAAATGCGTTTGGAAGGTCCCTTTGGCGACCATACAGGGTATTATTCACAAGATGGCGATTACCCAGTATTCAGGATCACTGCCATTACACATAGAAAAAACCCTATTTATTTAACAACTATTGTTGGGAAACCTCCACAAGAAGACTTTTACTTGGGCAAAGCGACGGAAAGAATTTTCTTACCACTTATGAGGACTCAACTCCCAGAAATTATCGACATGAACATGCCTGCTGAAGGCGTTTTTCACAACCTTGTTATTCTTTCGATAGACAAACGGTTTCCCATGCAAGCAAGGAGACTAATGAGCGCCCTATGGGGAATGGGACAAATGAGTTTTGTGAAAACTATCATCGTCTTCGATCAAGACGTTGACATTCAAAACACCCAGAAAGTTATTGAAACTTTATTAAATAAAATTGATTTCACTCACGATCTATTTTTTTCTGAAGGTATTTTAGATGTACTCAATCATGCCTCTGACAAAGCTCTTTATGGTTCTAAACTGGGAATAGATGCGACAACAAAAATAGAAGGTGAGGACGAGTCAAAAATAAAATCAGAAAATAATAGCAAGACAGCCTCACCCTTATCAGAACATGTCCTTGAAAGTTTTACCGAGCTCACATCCTGTAAAATTTTAAAACAAAATGACTTACATCAAGTTGCATTTGCTACGCTGGATAAAAAAAAACCACAACAAGGTTGTAAAGTTATCAAAAAGTTCATGAACGATAAAAAATTTTCAGCAATAACGGTATTTGTACTTTTAGAAAATCACGAAAATGTGAATGATGCGTCGACGGTATTATGGAAAATTCTTAATAATATAGACCCCAAAAGAGATATGTATTTTTTTGGCAACAGGGTAGGCATAGATGTTTCCTGTAAGACCGGAGAGCCTGACTTCAAGCAATATTGGCCTGATGAGATTGAGATGTCGAATAATATAAAACAAATTGTAGATCAGAAGTGGACAAAGATGTTTGATGGAAAATAAAAATATTGTTGTCAAAGGTGCCCGGACACACAACCTTAAAAATATCACAGCAACTCTCCCGAGAAACAAGCTAGTAGTAATCACTGGACTAAGTGGATCAGGAAAATCTTCTTTAGCATTTGATACTATCTATGCTGAAGGGCAGAGGCGCTATGTTGAGTCACTTTCAACCTATGCGCGTCAATTCCTTGAGCTAATGGAAAAACCGGATGTAGATTCCATCGAAGGACTTTCACCCGCCATATCAATTGAACAAAAAACGTCCAGCAGAAACCCACGTTCTACTGTCGGCACAGTGACTGAAATTTATGATTATCTGCGCCTCCTTTATGCAAGGATCGGTCACGTATACTGTTATGAATGCGATCAAGAAATTTCCTCTCAAACTGTCCAGCAAATTGTCGATCAAGTTAAAGCAATCCCTGAAAAAACTAAAATAATGATTCTTTCTCCAGTTGTCAGTAAGCGCAAAGGAGAATTTAAAAAAGAACTTCAAGAACTACGTAAAAAGGGATTCGTCCGAGCCCGCATAAACGGTGAGGTCCGTTCTTTAGAAGAAGAAATTTTATTAGACAAAAAATTCAAACATACAATCGAGGCAGTAGTAGATCGACTCATTGTGAAAGAAAACATGGGAAAGCGTCTTACAGACTCAGTCGAAATAGGACTTTTACAAGGAGGCGGCACTCTTGTTGTTAGCATTATTAAAGAAAGTGAAAAAGATGCAGAATTATTATTTAGTGAAAAGTTTGCCTGCAATTACTGCAATATAAGTTTCCCAGAATTAGAACCGCGTCTTTTTTCATTCAATAGTCCACATGGGGCCTGCCCTTCGTGTGAAGGGCTCGGAACTAAAATGGTTATTGACCCAGACCTTATCGTGCCTAACCCTTCATTATCTATAAGAGAGGGCGCAATCCAACCCTGGGAAAAACGAACATCTGTAAATTTTTATCAAATGTTGGAAAGTATCGCTAAACATTTTAAATTTAAGCTCAATACTCCATTTAATAAACTATCTAAACCTATCCGAGACATCCTTTTATACGGGGCAGGCGATGAATCCATTAAATATGTCTATGAGAGAAATGATAAACAAGAATACTATTCTGCAACTTTTGATGGGGTGATTTCAGACCTTGAAAGAAAATATCATGAAACCGATTCCGTTTCGGCAAGAGAAGAAATAACAAAATTCATGCAAACCCTAGCTTGCCCATCTTGCAATGGAACTCGATTAAAAAAAGAAGGCACCTCTGTTCGAGTGGGCGATCATAATATTATCAAACTCACTGAACACTCTATTAACAACCTATACGAGTTCTTCAAAACACTCAAATTATCAAAGCAGGAAAATAATATTGCCCGCCGTATTGTAAAAGAAATACATGAGCGGCTTGGATTTTTAATAAATGTAGGGCTCGATTACTTAACGCTGAACCGTTCCTCAGCAACTTTATCAGGGGGTGAAAGTCAAAGAATTAGACTTGCGACGCAAATAGGGTCAAGTCTAATGGGAGTTTTATACGTTCTTGATGAACCAAGTATTGGACTGCACCAACGGGATAATGATCGACTCCTAAAAACCCTGGAAAAATTGCGCGATATAGGAAACACAGTCGTTGTCGTAGAGCATGATGAAAAAACCATTCTCTCGGCAGATCACGTTCTTGACATAGGGCCTGGCGCTGGAATCCATGGCGGTGAAGTTATCTATTCAGGAATACCTAAAAATCTCCTCAAGGATAAGGTTTCTCTAACAGGTCAGTACCTTTCTGGTATAAAAAAAATAGTAACACCCAAAAATAGAAAAAAAAGTAACGGCTCGTTTCTGGAAATCATAGGGGCTGAACAAAATAATTTAAAAAAAATTACTGTAAAAATACCTCTTGGATGCTTGATATGCGTCACGGGTGTTTCAGGGTCAGGGAAAAGTACTTTAATTATTGATATTTTGTATAAGGCTCTCGCTAGGCACTTTTGGAAGTCAACCAACAAACCCGGCAAATACAAAACAATCGAAGGAGTTCACCTGATTGACAAAGTTATTGATATTGACCAATCCCCTATTGGTAGAACACCTCGGTCAAACCCGGCTACCTATACAGGCGTTTTTACTCATATCCGTGATTTATTTAGTCAGATCCCAGAGGCCAAAATAAGGGGATATAAACCCGGTCGATTTAGCTTTAATGTTAAAGGGGGTCGCTGTGAACCGTGCCAGGGTGACGGGGTTCTCAAAGTAGAAATGCATTTCCTACCTGATGTTTTTGTTGAATGTGAAGTTTGTAATGGGAAGCGATTCAATCGTGAAACCTTAGAAATTTTATATAAAGGAAAAAATATTGCGGATATATTGGGAATGACTATTGAGGAGGCAAAAGATTTTTTTCAAAATATTCCGTCTGTTCAATCAAAGCTTAAAACTATGTCCGATGTAGGTCTTGACTATATAAAGTTAGGTCAAGCCGCAACTACTTTGTCAGGTGGAGAAGCGCAACGAGTAAAACTATCTAAGGAACTTAGTAAACGAAGTACCGGTAGAACTCTTTATATTCTTGATGAACCGACAACAGGCCTTCACTTTGCAGATATTGATAACCTCCTTAAGGTCCTTGCCAAGTTAGTTGATTCAGGGAATACCGTGATCATAATTGAACACAATATGGACGTTATAAAAACAGCCGACCATATTATCGATCTCGGTCCCGAGGGAGGTGACAAAGGAGGAGAAGTTCTCGTAGACGGATCCCCAGAAGAAGTGATAAAAAACAAACGATCCTACACGGGAAAGTATCTGAAGGAACACATTGTCAGAAAATAACTAACTAAAAATTAGATTATTCAGTTTAGTATCCGTTCCCACAAATCTTTGATACCTATAAACCATCACCAGTATAAACATTTTTTGGATCTGTATTTAGTTCACTGGTTTACGACGCTTCTCTCTCATTTCTTTTCGCTTCGATTTCATTTCTTTTCTTTGGTTTCGAAGTGTCTCCATACTACTTTTATTACTAGTTCTACAGAGTTTCATATCCTCACGAAAATTAGCGGACTTAACACAGCTTTCGAAAGTATCAAGGATCGCGCGCTTTTTCCCAATATTTTCTAGAACCTGTGCTTTTCTTGATTCAAATCGTTTACTTTTTCTCTCTGCCTTTGATACGCTTCGATCAGGTTGCCCGACGTTATCTGAGTTAGAGTCATTGCCGCTCGTTTCCTGACTAAAAACCACTCCTGCACTCATCAACAGCAATGCAAATCCTGCAACAACCAATAGTGTTCTTAAATAAAAAAAATATTTACTCATCAAGTCCTCCTTTATTAAAATTGATTTGAATTATATCGAAAAAATTTATTAGTTATAAAAAAATAAAGGTAACGGATTAAAGTCTAGAGTACACAACTCAAATTAATACATCTAAGGTAAAGTATACTTTGAACCCCAACATATTTAACGGGATCAGGAAATCCAAACAATACCTTCCACGCTTCACTTAACTAACCATAAGCCAAAGAATTAAATTTTACCGTCGCATCACAGACTATCTAATATATCCCCTGCCCTTAATATGACAACTTGTATTTAACAACCAAATAACTCAAAAAAAAATCCCCACCTCTTAGCTATAATCTTTTTCCTCATTTATTTCCGTATTATTTCCGTTGGATCTAACGTAAGGGCCAAGTTTGACCAAAATTCTGAAATATATGGCTTAAAGCATATTTTGAGGAATTGATAAAGAAAACCGGAATTCAAAATGGAATGAAAATTTTGAACTCGGTGGAAGATTTAATTTTTAGGAAATAATTGATGAAGGTTAAACAACTCATATTCAGTGTCCTGATCGCATTAATGAGTCTTGTATGGGCGAGTCATGCCTATGCGGTAAACTATG
>Ga0209043_1001637_pt1 | contig 12587 bp, 9 predicted proteins | sample SaaInlV_100m_DNA_3_FD_184654 | JGI IMG/M metagenome (GOLD analysis project Ga0209043, IMG submission 184654) | Marine microbial communities from expanding oxygen minimum zones in the Saanich Inlet - SI037_S4LV_100m_DNA (SPAdes) (version 2) | ecosystem: Environmental > Aquatic > Marine >... | reverse complement strand
ACACGCGTCACTCTGCTTAAATCGTTTGCATAAAAATAACATGCTAAACCATAAATAGTATCGTTCGCTGCTTTTATAACATCTTCTTCAGATTCAAATTTAAATAATGGGGCTAATGGACCAAAAGTTTCCTCTTCTGTCATTAACATTTCAGAATTCGCGCCAGTAACAACCGTTGGCTTAAAAAATGTTCCCCCTAATTCATGACGGGCTCCACCAGTTTTGACTATTGCACCTTTGGCAACGGCATCCGCAATATGCTCTTCTACTTTTTCAACAGCTGCCATATCAATAAGTGGACCATTTATCACTTCAGGGTTCATGCCATTCCCAACGGTCATAGCCTCGACACGTTTTATTAATTTTTCTGCAAAAGCATCATAAACACCTGATTGAACATAAATACGATTTGCACAAACACATGTTTGACCATTATTGCGAAATTTAGAAATAATTGCTCCATCAACAGCATCATCTAAATTTGCATCATCAAAAACAATAAAAGGAGCATTCCCCCCTAATTCCAGTGAAAGTTTCATAATTTGATCAGAGCATTGACGCATTAAAATTCGTCCTACTTGGGTCGAACCTGTAAAAGTTAATTTTCTTACTTTACTGTTTGTGCAAAACTCAAGACCAATTTCGTGAGATTTCGAGGATGTTAAAATTGATAATAATCCTTTTGGAAGTCCAGCTCTTTCAGCAATTATTGCTATAGCTAAGGCTGAGAGGGGTGTTTCAGTTGCTGGGCGACCAACAAATGAACATCCAGCAGCCAATGCTGGGGCTAACTTTCTTGTAATCATTGCTGAAGGAAAGTTCCAAGGAGTGATCGATGTAACAACTCCGATTGGTTCTTTAAGAACAGTTATACGCTTATCACGCATGTGCCCAGGAATTGTTTCTCCATATATACGTTTTGCTTCTTCTCCAAACCATTCAAAAAAACTTGCGGCGTATGTAATTTCACCAGTACCCTCTGCTAGAGGCTTGCCCATCTCTGATGTTAAAATTATTCCTAAATCATTCGCATTCAAGGTCATTAAGTTATACATCTCACGCAAAATGGATGCGCGTTCTTTGCCAGTATATGCAGCCCATTTTTTCTGAGCTATAGCAGCCTCATCAATTGCATGTTTGGCATCTTTAACATCTAAATCTGGTAATTTAGCAATAACTTCACCTGTAGCAGGATTAACTACATCAAATGTTTTACCGTCTTTAGCACTTACCCATTCGCCAGCGACATATGCCTTTTTTGCGAGAAGGCTAGGATCATTTAAAAGTGACACTAATTTCGTATTTTCTAACATTTTGGTTCCTAAAAGTTATTGTAAGAGAAGAATTCTTATCTATATTTCATAAATGCATATATTATCAATTAATGATTACATATAGTATTAATACGACAATATTATGAATATAATTATTAGAATCACCTAGTATTTAAATTATATTTTTGGCAAAACTATATCCATAACTTTTACACAGGATAAAATAATGATCCCATATCGTTCTAGAACAACAACACATGGCCGTAATATGGCGGGAGCCCGTGGTCTTTGGCGAGCTACTGGTATGACAGATGAAGATTTTGGCAAGCCAATCATTGCAGTTGTAAACTCATTTACCCAGTTTGTTCCGGGCCATGTCCATCTGAAAGATTTGGGACAGCTTGTTGCTGGTGAAATTGAAGCTAGTGGTGGAGTTGCCAAGGAATTTAATACCATTGCGGTTGATGATGGTATTGCAATGGGACACGATGGAATGCTTTATTCTTTGCCAAGTCGTGAAATTATTGCTGACAGTGTAGAATATATGGTTAATGCACATTGTGCTGATGCGATGGTATGTATTTCAAATTGTGATAAAATTACTCCTGGCATGCTTATGGCTGCTTTAAGGTTAGATATTCCTGTAGTATTTGTCTCTGGAGGACCAATGGAGGCAGGCAAAGTCGATATAGATGGTGAATTGCGAAAAGTAGATCTTGTTGATGCAATGATTGAAGCTGCAAACCCTGATATGTCTGATGCAAACGTTCAAGCAATTGAAGAAGCTGCTTGTCCGACATGTGGATCTTGCTCTGGTATGTTCACAGCTAATTCTATGAATTGCCTGGCAGAAGCTCTTGGACTTGCATTGCCTGGTAATGGCTCAACATTAGCTACGCATTCAAAACGAGAAGCACTATTCCGAGAGGCTGGGAGATTAATTGTAGATCTTACCAAGCGGCATTATGAAAAAGGTGAAAAAGGCCTCACTGCTCGTGGGATTGCTACGAAAGCAGCCTTTGAAAATGCTATGACAATGGATATTACCATGGGTGGATCTACTAATACCATTTTGCATTTACTTGCTATGGCGAAAGAAGCTGAGGTGGACTTCACTGTAGATGATATTGACCGTTTATCACGAACCACTCCATGTTTATGTAAAGTTGCTCCTGCAGTGGCAAATGTACATATGGAAGATGTACATCGTGCAGGTGGGATTTTTGCTTTACTTGGTGAACTTGATCGTTGTGGATTATTAGATACATCTGTTTCTACAATTCATACTCCCACAATGGCTCAAGCAATTACAAATTGGGACGTTGCTATAACCAATAATAAAGCAGCGCATGATTTATTTCTGGCAGCCCCAGGAGGAATTCGAACTATTCAAGCATTTAGCCAATCACGAGAATATAATGAGCTAGACCTTGATCGAGCAAGTGGTGTTATACGAAACAAGGACAATGCATTTAGCAGTGATGGTGGTCTTGCTGTTTTATTTGGTAATATTGCTCAAGAAGGTTGTGTGGTTAAAACAGCTGGTGTGGATGACAGTATTCTTAAATTTAGTGGAAAAGCGGTTGTTTGTGAAAGCCAAGATACGGCAGTTAATCGCATTTTAAATAAAGAAGTAGTAGCAGGAGATGTAGTAGTCATTAGATATGAAGGTCCAAAAGGTGGTCCGGGCATGCAAGAAATGCTTTACCCAACATCTTATTTGAAATCCATGCGTTTGGGCAAAGCATGTGCTTTAATAACTGATGGCCGTTTCTCAGGGGGTACATCTGGCCTTTCTATTGGACATGTTTCACCTGAAGCTGCTGAGGGTGGAAATATTGGTTTAATTAAAGAAGGTGATATTATTGAAATTGATATACCAAATCGTACAATCAATGTTGCCTTGTCGGAAGATGAATTAAGTGTAAGAAGAGAGCAAATGATTGCTAAAGGCGAAGGTGCTTGGGCGCCAGAAGAAGAAAGAAAACGTAAAGTAAGTAAAGCTTTGAGAGCTTATGCATCTTTAGTAACGAATGCTTCACAAGGTGCTGTTCGGGGTGAACCTTAGCCAATGAATTGAAATAGATGGAAATACTTTATGGTAAAAGTATTTCCATTTTTAATAAAAATTGAAGTTATATTATTAGTTAATTGATATGTTCTAGCTTGCTAAAACAAAGGCCTTGTGATGAGAAAAACAACTACTTTAATAAAAAATGCTGATGTTGTTGTTACAATGGATGCAAAGAGAGCAGAATTAAAAGGCGCAAGTATACTGATTGAAAACGGTGCTATTATTGAGGTTGGCAACAACCTAAGTACTGCAGATGAAGTTATTGATGCAACTGGTTGCGTTGTTACGCCAGGATTAATAAATACACATCATCACTTATTTCAATCTTTAGTTCGTGGCGTGCCCGCAGGACAAGATGCCTTATTGTTTGGCTGGCTCAAAACACTTTATCCAATTTTCCAACGCATGGAAGGTGAAGATATGTATGTATCTGCTCAATCAGGATTGGCTGAGTTGGCGTTGTCTGGGTGTTCTTTAAGTTCTGATCATCAGTATATTTTTCCTAATGACGTGAAAATGGAGCATGCAATAAATGGGGCACAATCTATCGGTGTAAGGTTTCATGCTACAAGAGGGGCAATGTCAGTTGGAGAAAGTAATGGTGGCCTTCCACCTGATAGCTTAGTTGAAAAAGAATCTTTGATTTTAAAGGATTTTGAAAGAGTTATAAGTCAACTCCATGACCCATCACAAAATGCAATGGTGCAAGTTGGTTTAGCGCCATGCTCACCTTTCACTGTTTCAGAGGGTTTAATGAGAGATACTGCTGCCATGGCGTTAGATAAAAATGTCATGCTGCATACCCATCTTGCTGAAAATGATGAAGATATAGCATATTCGTTGGAAAAATTTGGTTGTAGACCAGGTGAATATGCAGAGCGTCTAGGTTGGACTGGAAATCATGTTTGGCATGCTCATTGTGTTAAATTAAATTCTGATGAAATTAATTTGTTTGCTAGAACCAAGACTGGTGTAGCCCATTGCCCTTGTTCAAACTGTAGATTGGGATCAGGCATTGCGCCTATTCGTGAAATGAGAGATGGAGGAGTAAAGGTTGGTCTTGGAGTTGATGGATCTGCATCAAGTGATGCTGGGCATTTGCTATCGGAGGCAAGGCAATTACTTTTACTGCAACGTGTAAAAAACGGAGCAAATTCCATGAGAGCGCGTGAAGCTCTAGAGATCGCAACGCTTGGAGGTGCTTCAGTTCTAAATCGTACAGATTTAGGTTCAATAGAGATAGGCAAAAGGGCAGATATTGCAATTTGGGATATTACTGGCCTTGCTGCTGCAGGCGCTTGGGATCCAGTTGCTGCGCTTGTATTAAATGGTCCTTTTAATGTTAGAGACTTGTTTGTTGAGGGTAAGCCTGTTGTATCAAGCGGTAGGTTGGCTAACCAAGAAGAGGGTATGATTGTTGAACGCGTTAATAAAAGAGTAAAACGTTTAATGAGTTAATCACTAAGGATTATTTTCTATATTAGTAACTATTTTACTTTTTAATGATTCTTTTTTTTTGAAAAAGATTTTTTTTACATCACTTAATGTATTCACGAATTTGATTGTGTTCATTTGTACTTTTAATAACTATTGAACTATTATCTTTTTAATATTTTTAAGGACTAATGTTAATTTTTTAATAAAAACAATGTGTTAAAAGATTTTTTATAAAATTTTCATAAATATCCTAAAATTTTAAATAAAGTCATAAATATTATACCTTAATTTAAAGTTTCATCCCAAAGGTAAAGATTATATTGATAATTTTGATAATAGGCATACTTTATAAGATTTTTCTTGTTTTTCTTTTTATTTCTGCCATCCCTTAGTTAGTTTGTGAGTAATCACAGCATAACGTATCTTTTTTAGATGCAAGAAATAGGGGAATAAAATGACAAATTCTACAACAGGGTCTCCAGTAGAAATGAGAGATCCAAACGTCACACCGCCAATGGGGCAGGCAATTCCATTAGGTATTCAACATGTATTAGCAATGTTTGCTTCAAATGTTACGCCATCGGTCATTGTAGCTGGTGCTGCAGGCCTTGCCTTTGGAAGTGCTGAGCAAGTTTATCTTATACAAATGGCAATGCTTTTTGCTGGTATAGCAACATTATTTCAAACAATTGGTATAGGTCCAATAGGAGCGCGTTTGCCAATTATGCAAGGAACAAGCTTTGCATTTGTAGGTGTTCTTGCTGGGATTTCGGCTACCCAAGGTTTAGGCGTAGCTCTAACGGCTTGTCTTATAGGTGGTATAATTCATTTCATACTTGGTGGATTTATTAAACATTTACGTTTTATGTTCCCACCATTGGTAACGGGCTTGGTGATATTAGCAATTGGTCTTTATTTGATTCCTGTTGCAATCAAATATGCAGCAGGTGGTGCAGCTAATTTCCAAATGGAAGCTGCTAGCTTTGGATCAATGATGCATTGGTTCGCAGCCCTTACGGTAGTTGTGGTTTCCCTTCTCTGTAAATTTATGGGACGAGGATTAGTTTCAAGTGCAGCAATTTTGATAGGCCTTGTCGCTGGTTATGTTGTGGCTTGGGCGCAAGGAATGGTAAATTTTGGTGCTGTTGCAAAAGCAGGATTTTTCCAAATCCCTACTGCTTTTCCGTATGGCTTTGAATTTAGCTTAGCTGCGGTTTTTGGTGTAACTTTAGTATCAATAGTTTCCGCAATTGAAACTGTTGGGGATACATCGGCTACAACAAAAGCTGGTGCAGGGCGTGATGCAACTGATGAAGAAGTTTCTGGTGCTACTTATGCAGACGGTCTAGGTACTGCTGTAGCTGCAGTATTCGGTGGCTTACCTAATACATCATTTAGTCAGAATGTAGGCATTGTTGGTATGACAGGGATAATGTCTCGTCATGTTGTAACAATTGCCGGTATAATAATGATTGTTTGTGGATTAATACCAAAAGTTGGCGCATTGATTGCGTCTATGCCATTACCAGTTCTTGGTGGTGGGGTTATCGTTATGTTTGGGATGGTTGCAGCAGCAGGTATGAATATGCTGTCAACGGTGCAAATGTCACGCCGCAATATGATTATTATATCTGTTTCATTGGCTGTAGGACTTGGGCTTAATTTAGTCCCATCTGCTGTTCAATATTTGCCAGGTATCTGGAAAACATTAGCAACATCAGCTGTAGCTCCGACAGCAGTATTAGCAGTAGTTCTAAATTTAGTATTGCCTGAAGACGAGTAATATTAAAATAATATTAAATTAACCCTCGTGTTTCACGGGGGTTTTTTTTGTTCTAAAATGAATACTTTCCAGTAATATTAACCTGAGTTAAGGTTATATCATTCTGCACTAGTAAAGTTATACTTCTGTATACTTGTTATTTAAATATACAGTGTAAATAATTTAGGTGGAATAAAGACTTATGGGGATAATACATGACACTTATTGCGCTGAATAATCTTACAAAAAAATACCCTGGTGTAATAGCTAATGACGATATTACATTTGAAGTTGATAAGGGAGAAATCCATGCATTGTTAGGTGAAAATGGTGCAGGAAAGTCCACATTAGTAAAAATGATTTATGGCTTGGTTCAGCCAGATTATGGAATGATGAGGCTAGAAGGAAAGGGTTTTACTCCTTCTGAACCTCGTACAGCTAGGCTAGCTGGCATTGCAATGGTATTTCAGCATTTTTCTCTTTTTGAAGCTTTAACTGTTGCTGAAAACATTGCTTTAGGTATGGAAAATCCACCGAGTTCAAGTATTTTATCTGATCGTATTACTAAGGTATCATATAAATATGGATTGAGTTTAGATCCTAAAAGATTGGTAGGAGATCTATCAGTTGGGGAACGTCAACGTGTAGAGATAATTCGTTGTTTATTACAGGATCCTAAATTATTAATAATGGATGAACCAACATCTGTTTTGACGCCTCAAGAAGTTGATGCTTTGTTTTTAACACTACGTCGTCTTAGAGATGAAGGAACGTCTATTTTATATATTTCACATAAATTAGAAGAAATTAAGGTATTATGTGAGCGAGCCACAATACTTCGACGTGGTAAAGTAATTGGAACATGTATTCCTAAAAACGAAACTGCTAAAAGTATGGCTGAGATGATGGTTGGCTCAAAACTAAAATCTCCAAAAAAATCAAAAGCAAACTTTGGTGCACCTATATTAGAAGTTAATAATTTATCATTAAAATCATCAGATCCTTTTGGAACGGCATTAAAAAATATTTCCTTTAATCTGCGTGCAGGTGAAGTAATGGGAGTAGCAGGAGTAGCTGGAAATGGTCAAGATGAGCTTATGCTAGCATTATCTGGTGAAGTTCTATCTGATTTAAATTCTATTAAATTAGAAAATAAACAAATAGGTCAATCAAATCCTATTCAACGCAGATTACTAGGCCTTTTGACCGCTCCTGAAGAACGGCTAGGTCATGCTGCTGCTCCAGAAATGAGCCTTGCTGAAAATACACTTTTGTCCGGATTTCAACGTCAAAAATTAGGTCGAAGAGGTTTTTTGAATAAACCTGGGGCAATAGCTTTTGCCGAGAAAATTGTCCAACAATTTGATGTTAGAACTCCATCAGTTAGAAACGGAGCAAAGTCTTTATCGGGAGGAAATTTACAGAAATTTGTCATTGGACGTGAAATTTTACAAAATCCAAAAGTTTTTATAGTTAATCAACCAACATGGGGTGTTGATGCAGCTGCAGCGGCTTTTATTAGGCAGGCGTTGCTAGAGCTTGCTGAAGGTGGAGCTGGTGTATTAGTAATCAGCCAAGATCTAGATGAATTAATGGAAATATCTGATAGCTTTATGGTTCTATCTGAAGGCCAAATATCAACCCCACGACCTGCGAAGGGAATAACTATTGAAGCTATTGGGCTAATGATGGGGGGAACTAAAGTAGCATGATACGTTTAGAACCAAGACCCGACCCTTCAAATATAATGATCGGATTGACACCTATTTTTGCAGTCATAGCAACTATGATTTTTGGTGGAATGCTTTTTGTGTTTCTTGGTAAAAATCCAGTTGACGCAATCCGAATGATTTTTTGGGATCCTGTATTTGGCGAACATGCGTTTTATTATAGAGGTCAAATCTTAGTGAAAGCCGCTCCCCTTATAATGATTGCGCTTGGGCTCTCTTTTGGCTTTAGGGCTGGTATTTGGAATATTGGAGCTGAGGGACAATTTATAATGGGCGCTGTAATTGGTGGTGCGACTGGTTTAGCATTATATCCATTGGATAGCTTTCTAGTATTTCCTTTAATGATCTTAATGGGATCAATCGGTGGGTTGTTGTGGGCTTTAATTCCAGCATATTTGAAGATTAAGTTTAATGCCAATGAGATCCTTGTTTCTCTAATGCTTGTCTATGTTGCTTTTAATTTTCTTATTGGAATGGTTACTGGGCCCCTTCGAAACCCTGATGGATTCAACTTTCCTGAAAGCCGTTCATTTCAAGACTTTCCATCTGCTCATAATCCTGAGTTATGGGCAGGAACGGGAATACATTGGGGAGTTTTAATAACATTAGGAATGGTTATTTTTGCATATATTGCCATTACTCGGCATATATTTGGATTTAATGTCCGGTTGGCCGGACAGGCGCCTAGAGCAGCCAAATTTGCTGGGGTAGACCCAAACAAAATGATTGCTATTTGCCTAGGAATATCGGGAGCCTTGGCGGGAATGGCTGGCTTATTTGAGCTTACTGGGCCTGCTGGAAAATTAACTACAACATTTCCTGTTGGGTATGGGTTTACAGCAATCATAGTTGCTTTTTTAGGTAGATTACACCCAATTGGAATACTATTTGCAGGGTTACTTCTAGCTATTACTTATGTTGGTGGAGATATTATTCAATCTCAACTTAGTTTGCCGAAAGCATCAATTCAGGTCTTTCAGGGTATGCTTTTATTCTTTTTGTTAGCTGTTGATATATTAGTGAATTTTAAAATACGAATTGGCAAAGGGATATCTAAATAATGGACATTTCAATTGTATCTTTAATTGCAACTTTAATTGTAGCAGCTACCCCTATTTTATTAGCTGCTACAGGTGAATTAATTGTTGAAAAATCTGGAGTCCTAAATTTAGGTGTTGAAGGAATGATGATAATGGGTGCTATTTGTGGTTTTATAGCTGCTGTTTCTACTGGTAGTCCTTTGCTAGGCTTTTGTATTGCGGCATTATCTGGAGCATTACTTTCGCTATTATTTGCAATATTAACGCAATATTTGTTAGCAAATCAGGTTGCTTCTGGATTAGCTTTAACCTTATTTGGGCTAGGCTTGGCCGCGTTACTGGGGCATAGTTATTCTGGCATAAAGCCCCCAAGCACACCAAAGATAGAATGGTTTGGATTATCAGATATTCCCGTGATTGGGCCAATAATATTCAATCACGATCTTATGGTTTATTTTAGTTTATTTTTAGTTTTTATTGTATGGATTTTCTTAAGATTTACGCGAGTAGGTTTAATTTTAAGAGCTGTTGGTGAAAATCATGATGCGGCTCATGCTCTTGGTTACAAAGTTATTCGAATAAGAGTTTTAGCTATAATGTTTGGTGGTGCATGTGCAGGTCTTGGTGGTGCTTATTTGTCTTTAATACGTGTACCGCAATGGACGGAGGGTATGACTGCAGGAGCTGGATGGATTGCTCTAGCAATTGTAGTTTTTGCAAGTTGGAAGCCTTGGAGGCTGATTTTAGGTGCCTATTTATTTGGCGGTGTAACTATTTTACAGCTTAATTTACAAGCAAATGGCTTTGATATACCTGTTTCTTATCTTTCCATGGCGCCGTATCTTGTTACAATCGTAGTTCTTGTTATTATGTCTGCGGATCGTACGCGTGCATCAATTAATGCACCGGCCTCTTTAGGCAAAATTTTCCATGCCTCATCTTAAGGGGTTTAATTTCACTGAGGTAAAAATGCCTCGCAAATAGGAGAGTAAAATGAAGCTGCTAAAAACACTTATGACTGGTGCTGCACTAGTCGTTGGTTTGGGTGGAGTTGCCCAAGCTGAAGATAAAACAAAAGTTGGTTTTGTGTATGTTGGCCCAGTTGGTGATTTCGGCTGGTCATATGAGCACAACGAAGGCCGTAAAGCTGTCGAAGAAGCATTTGGCGATAAAGTTGAGACGATGTATGTGGAGTCAGTTCCTGAAGGTGCAGACTCAGAACGTGTAATGACACAAATGGCTTTAGATGGTGCTGATTTAATTTTCACTACATCTTTTGGATATATGGACCCAACTATAAATGTTGCGAAAAAATTTCCAAATGTGAAATTTGAACATGCAACTGGTTATAAACAAGCAGATAATGTTTCAACATATTCGGCTCGTTTTTATGAAGGTAGATCAGTTATTGGACATATTGCTGGCCATATGACTGAAAGCAATACAATTGGATACATTGCTTCATTCCCAATACCTGAAGTTATTCGTGGAATAAATTCAGCATATATTGCCGCTCAAAAAGTAAATCCTGATGTAAAATTAAAAATTGTTTGGGTTTATACCTGGTTTGATCCAGCAAAAGAAGCTGACGCTGCTACTGCATTAATTGAACAGGGTGCTGATATCATTATGCAACATACTGATTCACCTGCAGCAATGACAATAGCAGAGGAAAAAGGTATTTATGCTTTTGGCCAAGCATCTGACATGAAGCAGTTTGGTCCAAAAGCTCGCTTATCTTCAATAATTGATGATTGGGCGCCTTATTATATTACACGTACTCAAGCGGTTATGGATGGTACTTGGTCTTCAACAGCTACTTGGGATGGAATTAAAGAGGGAATGGTTGCTATTGGTGATTTTTCAAATGATATTCCCGCTGACGTTCAAGCCTCTGCCAAAGCTTTGAAAGACGCTTTATCTAGTGGTGCGACACATAGCTTTACAGGCCCAATAAACAAACAGGACGGTTCTGCATGGCTAGCTGCTGGCGAAACTGCTGATGATGGTACATTAGCTGGTATGAACTTTTATGTTGAAGGTGTTGAAGGTGAAGTGCCAAATTAATTGTTAAAACTTATTAAGCAAAAGCCTGCAGTAATCCTGCAGGCTTTTTTATTCTAACCCATTAACTGGTACTTTTAGAACTTTATTACCATGGTCATCTGTAGGTACTTCACCAGCGCGCATATTTACTTGTAACGCTGGAATTATTAATTTTGGCATTGCAAGTTGTGCATCCCGTTCAGTCCTAAACTTAATAAAATCATCTCTAGTTTTGTTTTTACCAACATGAATATTATTTGTTTTTTGATCTAAGACAGTAGTCTCCCACTGTATTGAGCGTCCATTAGGTCCATAATCATGGCACATAAAAAGGCGTGTTTCATCAGGTAGTGAAAGCACTTTTTGTATACTGTCATATAATTCTCCAGCATCTCCACCCGGAAAATCAGCACGAGCTGACCCTCCGTCTGGCATAAATAAAGTATCGCCCGCAAATGCAGCATCTCCAATTATGTGAACCATACATGCAGGAGTATGTCCTGGTGTAAACATTGCAAAAGCTTGCATGTTACCTATCATATAAGTGTCGCCATCTTTAAAAAGCGCATCAAATTGAGAGCCATCACGTTGAAATTCAGTTCCCTCGTTAAATATTTTCCCAAAGGTTTCTTGAATCACCATGATTTTCTCGCCAACACCAATTTTTCCACCTAATTTTTGTTGAATATATGGCGCTGCACTTAAGTGGTCAGCATGAACATGTGTCTCAATTATCCAATCAAGATTTAATTCACGACTTTGAATTTCATTTATGAGCTTATCTGCGTTTTCATAAGTAATTCTGCCCGCTGCATAATCCATATCCATAACACTATCGATGATTGCACAATGATTACTACTTGGGTCTTTTACCAAATAGCTTATAGTATTTGTCGCTTCATCAAAATAAGCATTAACATCAGCTTTAGTATTTAAATCAATGGGGTACATCATTAGGCTCTCCAACATGAATTTTAAAAATAATCACTAAGTAGAAAATTTACAACCATTATATATTCTAAAGTTTGAATATTAATAATAATATATAATTTATAATAATTATAAAATCATTGATAAAGACTTTAGATACTCTTGAATTTGATCTTAATTAGGGTAAAAGCATTCAACTTCGATCCCCTTGACTGGGTCTCGTTTAAATTAAGGTCCAGATTATGGAAAAAAGAAAATGATAACGTTAGTTGCTGACGTTGGTGGTACACAATC
>Ga0209043_1001635_pt1 | contig 12601 bp, 13 predicted proteins | sample SaaInlV_100m_DNA_3_FD_184654 | JGI IMG/M metagenome (GOLD analysis project Ga0209043, IMG submission 184654) | Marine microbial communities from expanding oxygen minimum zones in the Saanich Inlet - SI037_S4LV_100m_DNA (SPAdes) (version 2) | ecosystem: Environmental > Aquatic > Marine >... | reverse complement strand
ATTGGAAATTACTGTGGTGGCTTAACCGGGAATAAATATGAAAATACCTAATATAACAATACAACAATTACTAGAAGCAGGCGTTCATCTTGGACACAAAACTTTAAGATGGAATCCAAAAATGAAAAAATATATTTTTGGAAAAAGAGACTCAGTCCATATAATGGATTTAACCCAAACATTAGAACTAACTAAAGTTGCTTTAGAAAAAATTTATTCAACAATTACAAATAATGGCAAAATTTTATTTGTTTCTACTAAAAAACAAGCATCTGAAGCTATAGCTGAAGTTGCTAAAGAAACAGACCAGTATTTTGTAAATTACAGATGGCTTGGTGGCATGCTTACTAACTGGGGAACAATATCTGGTTCAATTAAAAAAATGAAAAAATATGAAGCTGATCTTGTTGCTGAAAATAGGGGTTTCACTAAAAAAGAACTATTAAAAATGAGTGTTAAAAAAGATAAACTTGAAAGATCGCTAGGTGGAATTGCAGAAATGAAAAAAACTCCTGATTTAGTTTTTATAATTGACACAAATTATGAGTCTCTAGCAATTGCAGAGTCTGTAAAATTAGGAATACCCATAATCGCTATTCTTGATAGTAATTCTAATCCAGATAATATTGATTTTCCTATACCTGGTAATGATGATGCGCGTAGATCAATAGACCTCTATTGTAATTTAATTAAAGAAACTATCAATAATGCAAAGAGCTCAATCCCAACACCAGAGCCTAAAAAAGATACCGCACAAGATATCAAAGAAACAATCCAAGGAAAAACTGTTCAAGAAATAGATAGAGAAAAACTGGAACAAAAATTTTCAAAAGATAAAAAGGAGACATTAAATTAATATGAGTGATATCAAAAATGTTAAAAAATTAAGAGAAGCAACAGGTGCTGGATTTAAAGATTGCAACCTTGCAATCAAAGAGTCAGGTGGAGATATTGATAAAGCTATTGAGATTTTACGAGTTAAAGGTATTTCAAAAGCATCAAAAAAAATGTCTAGAGATGCCAAAGAAGGTGTTGTTGCTGTAAGTGGCAACGAAACCAAAACATCAGTTATTGAGGTTAACTGTGAAACAGACTTTGTTGCAAAAAATGAAGATTTTACAAATTTTGTTAAAGAGCTTAGTGAATTAAATAATGAAAAAAACTCAAACTTAGATGAGTTAAAAAGTTCTAAAATGAATAATGGTGAAACGGTTGAAAATAATGTGGTATCTCTGATCGCAAAAATTGGTGAAAAAATAACAATTGGAAAAGCAAAGACTATTAAAAATACAGGTTCTGTAAATAATCATTATTTACATACAGTTGTAAAAGATAATATTTCGAAATTAGCAGTTATTGTCTCGTTAGAAACAAAAGATAATTCTGATGCTGTTAAAAATTTTGGCAAACAATTATCTATGCATATAGCTGCTTCTAATCCACTTGCACTTACATCTGATTTAATTGATCAATCAGTTATTAATAAAGAACAAGAACTTGTAACTGAGGAGTTAAAAAACTCTGGAAAACCAGAGGATATTGCAAAAAAAATAAGCTTAGGTAAAATGAACAAATTTAAAGAGGAAAATTCTCTTTTATCTCAAGCTTGGGTTATGGAACCCAAAAAGAAAGTACAGGATATAGTTAAAGAACTTTCTATTGCTGATTTAAAAATAAAAGAATTTTATAGAATAAAGATTGGAGAATAAATGTTTGACGAAAAGCCTTACAATACCAAAATGGATAAAGCCATTGAGGTATTTTTAAAGGAGCTTTCTTCGTTAAGAACAGGCAGGGCTAATGCAGCAATGCTAGATTTAGTTAAAGTTGATGTTTATGGCCAACAAATGCCTATAAATCAAATTGGTAGCATAACTACACCTGAACCTAGAATGATAAATATTCAAGTTTGGGATGCTAATAATGTTCCATTAGTCGATGCAGCAATTAAAAAATCGGACCTAGGTTTAAACCCTCAAATTGATGGTCAATTAATTAGGCTTCCAGTTCCAGAACTTAATGAAGAACGAAGAACTGAATTAAAAAAGTTGATAAAATCAATTGGAGAAAAATGTAAAGTTTCCATAAGAAATATTCGTAGAGAAGCAAATGAAGAATTAAAAAAACTTTTAAAATCAAAAGAAATTGGTGAAGATGAAGAAAAATCATCTGAAAAAAGTGTCCAAACAATTACAGATGATCACATTAAAGTTGTTGATGAAAAGGTTTCTTTAAAAGAAAAAGAAATAATGACCATATAAAATGAACCCACTCAATCATGCGGCCATTATAATGGATGGTAACGGAAGGTGGGGTTTATTACACAAAAACTCAAGAAATGATGGACATAAAGCTGGTCTTATTACAGTTGAAAAAATAATTAAAGAGTCAATTAAACAAAAAATTAATTATTTAACTCTATATGCATTTTCTACAGAAAATTGGAAAAGACCAAAAAAAGAAATAAATTATTTATTTAGTTTGTTAGAAAATTTTTTATTAAATAAAATAGAAAATCTAAATAAACAAAATATTAAACTTAAAATTATTGGTAAAAAAAATTTTTCAAAAAAATTAAATAATCTATTAAATTCAGCTGAAAAAAAAACATCTAAAAATAGCAAACTTCAAATTAATCTAGCAATTAATTACGGTTCAAAATTTGAATTAATTAATGCTTTTAGAAAATTACACAAAAGTAAAGATCAGATTAATGAAGTTAACTTAGAAAAGCATTTACAAACCAAAAATATACCTAATCCTGATTTATTAATTAGAACAGGAAACACAAAGAGATTAAGCAATTTTTTATTATGGCAATTAGCTTATACTGAAATTTATTTTGAAAAAAAATTATGGCCTGATTTTAATGAAAGAGACTATAATAAAATTATTAAAAAATTTACGTTAGTTAAAAGAAATTTTGGAAAAATTTAATGAAATCAAACTTATTTAAAAGAATCATAACATCCATAGTTTTGTTAATTATTTTATCTTTTTGTCTAATAAACAATAAATATTTATGGTTAATTTTACTGGCGATAACCTCAATAATTTCTCTTTATGAATTTAACGAATTAATTAGAAAAGCTTTTAAGAATAAAAATAAATTAATTTATTTATTTCAAATAACCAATATTTTATTTTTTACATCCTTTATAATTGTTGGATATAAAGCTTATAATTCACCACCAGTAGGGATAATTTTCGTCATACTAATTTGTATATTTTCAGATACTGGAGGATATATTGTTGGCAGACTGTTAGGTGGAAAAAAATTAACAAAAATTAGTCCAAACAAAACTATATCGGGCAGCTTTGGTTCTTTTATTTTCTCTTTATTCCCATTAATTATTTTCTTTATAATTTATCCAAATACAGAAAATTTAAGCCTCAATATCAAAAACTTAATAAGCATAATTTTTGTAAGTCTTTTTCTATCCTTTGTATGCCAAGCTGGAGACTTGTTAGTTTCTTATTTCAAAAGAAAAGCCAAAGTAAAAGATACGGGATCAATTTTACCTGGCCATGGAGGTTTATTAGATAGAATAGATGGCATGATATTTGCTTTACCTGCAGCTTATATAATCGATAAAATACTTTTCTAATTATGAAAAAAAAAATTGCAATTATTGGATCTACAGGTTCAATTGGAAAAACATTAATTAACATTATTGAAAAAAATAAAAAAAATTTTGAGATAAAACTGCTTACAGCAAACAAAGATTACAAAGGTTTATTTAAACAAGCAAAAAAATTTAAAGTTAAAAATCTAATAATTACTGATCTTAATAGTTTTAAAACATTTAAAAAGTATAATAAAAATTTTGATATTAAAATTTATAATAATTTTGACTGTCTAGAAAAGATTTTTAAAAAAAAAATAGATTATACAATGAGTTCCATTACTGGAATTCTGGGTCTAGAACCCACAATTAAAATGATCAAATTCACAAAAAAAATTGCAATAGCAAATAAAGAGTCAATTATATGTGGATGGAATATAATTAAGAAAGAGCTAAAAAAAAATAAAACAAAATTTATCCCTGTTGATTCAGAACATTTTTCTTTGTGGTTTGGTTTAAAAAATTTAAATCCTTTAAATGTTGAAAAATTTATTTTAACAGCGTCTGGTGGTCCTTTGTACAAAACACCTCTTAATAACTTTAAAAAGATTAAAATATCACAAGCTCTAAAACATCCAAATTGGAAGATGGGAAAAAAAATTTCTATAGACTCTGCTACAATGATTAATAAAATATATGAAGTTATTGAAGCAAAAAATATTTTTGATGTGTCTTATGAAAAAATTGAAATATTAATTCATCCAAAATCGTACATACATGCTTTATTGAAATTTAAAAATGGTTTAATCAAGATTATTGCTCATGATACAACTATGAAAATACCAATCTTTAATACACTTTTTTCCGATACTAATAATAAAATATTTTCAAAAAAATTAGATATTAACACCTTAAACAATTTAAATTTTGATAAAGTTAATTCAAAACGATACCCTATGATTAACCTGTTAAAACTTTTACCAAAAAAACATTCTCTTTATGAAACTGTAATTGTATCTGCTAATGACGCTTTAGTAGAGCTTTTTTTGAATGAAAAAATTAAATTTACTGACATTAACAAAAATTTATTTAAAATTATTAAATCTAAAGAATTTTTGAAATTCAAAAAGATATATCCAAATAATATTAGAGATATTCTTGATTTAAATAATTATGTTCGTTTAAAATTATTAAAAAAAGTGTATAAAGTCATCCATGTTTAAAAGACACTTTAAGCTATTATTAATATCCTTCCTTTTTTACCTTTCATTGACACCTTTGTTTGCTGAGGTTGTTGAAAAAATTGAAATCCAAGGAAATGAAAGAATTTCAAAAGAAACAATTTTATTATTTTCTAAAACTAATATTAAGGATGATTTAAATTCAAATGATATTAATGAAATATTAAAAAGTCTTTATGATACTAATTTTTTTCTAGATGTATCTGTTGAATTTAAGTCAAAAATTTTAACAATACTTGTTGATGAGAACCCAATTATTGAAAATATTACTTATAATGGGATTAAATCTAAAACTCTTAAGGAAAAAATTACTAAAGATCTTAAATTATTATCTAGATCATCTTATAACGAGATTTTGTTAAATGAAGATAAAAAAAGAATAAAATTGTCACTAAAAGACTCTGGTTATTATTTTTCAAATATTGATATTGAAGTAGCTGAACTTGGCGATAAAAAAGTTAATATAATTTTTGATATTAACTTAGGCCCTAAAGCTAAAATTAAAAAAATTACTTTCATCGGGGATAAAAAATTTAAAGACGGAAAATTAAGAAGCTTAATAGTAAGTGAAGAATATAAGTTTTGGAAAATAATTTCTGGAAAGAAATATTTAAATGAGAACCTAATAAACCTAGATAACAGATTATTAAAAAATTATTATCTTAATAAAGGATATTATGATGTGAAAATAAATTCATCTTTTGCAAAACTTTTAAATAATAATGATGAATTTGAATTAATTTTTAATATAAATGCAAATAACAAATTTTTATTTGGTGTCTTATCAATAGAAATTCCTACTGATTTTGAAATTGATAATTTTGCAGAATTGAACAGTTTCTTTGCTGAGTTAAAAGATGAACCTTACTCTATTAATGTAGTAGAAAAAATTCTAGATAAAATTGATGCTATTTCAATAAATGAACAATACCAATCTATAAAATCAACAGTATCTGAAAATATTTTATCTAATACAATTAATTTAACTTTTAAAATTGAAGAAACTGAAAAATATCTAGTTGAAAGAATTAATATTCTTGGAAATAATATTACTAGAGAAAATGTTATCAGAAACCAACTTTATATAGATGAAGGTGATCCTTATAATGAGATATTAAAGAATAAAAGTATCAATGAAATAAAATCTCTTAATTTTTTTAAAAATGTGAACTCTGAGGTAATTGATGGAAATGATGTTAATTCAAAAATTATTAATATTTCGGTTGAAGAAAAAGCTACTGGAGAAATTTCTGCTGGTGCTGGCTTTGGTACAACAGGTGAATTACTTGAATTTGCAGTTCGAGAAAATAATTATCTTGGAAAAGGCCTATCAATAGATACCAGATTATCTTTAAGCACTGAAAGAATAAGTGGTAAGTTCAGTATTAACAATCCAAATTTCAATAACAGTGATAAAGAAGTAAATTTTGGTCTCCAAGCATTACAAAATGATAAACTCTCTAATTTTGGTTATAAATCTAGTAAATATGGCTCATCTATTGGAACAAAATTTGAATATTTAGAAGATTTCAAATTAGGAGTCGAAACATCTGCTTACTTAGAACGAATAGAAACTGATAGTACAGCGTCTGCTAGACAAAAAACACAAGAAGGAAATTACTTTGATAACTATTTAAATTTTAGTTTTGATTACGATAAAAGAAATCAAAAATATAAAACAACAGATGGTTTTAGAAGTGTATATAAATTAAATCTACCAATTATAAGTGATAATAATACTTTGACAAATACTTACGATTATAAAGTTTACTCAGAATTATTTGAAGAAAATATATCGAGTCTTTCTATGAGTTTTAGTGCGTCAACTTCAATTACAGGCGATAATATAAAATTGTCTGAAAGATTATATGTTCCGCAAAGAAAATTAAGAGGATTTGTAAATGGAAAAATAGGACCAAAAGATGGTGATGATTATATTGGTGGTAATTATTATGCCTTAATGAATTTATCTACAACAATACCTCAAATTCTACCTAATGCTCAAAATATTGAAGTTATTTCATTTTTAGATATGGCAAATTTATGGGGGGTTGATGACAATATTTTAGATGATGGTAGCAAACTTAGAAGCTCAATTGGTTTAGGTATTGATTGGTTTACCCCTATTGGACCTTTAAACTTTTCTTTTGCTCATCCAATAACAAAGAATACCTCAGACAAGACGGAAACATTTAGATTTAATCTAGGAACTACTTTTTAATGAAATTTAAAAAATATTTTTTTTTAATAATAGTTTTTGTAACCAGCACTAATTTAGTATTCAGTGCTGAGAAAACTGCTTTCCTTGATATTGATTATATTTTGAACAACTCTAACTTAGGTAAATCTATATACGTAGAGCTTAATAAGATAAATAAGCAAAATATCGATAACTTGAACAAAATAGAAAAAGTTTTAAAAAATAAAAAAGAAGCTATAGATACAACTAAAAATATTGCTACAAAAGAAAAGCTTGATAGTGATATAAAATTATTTAATCAAGAAGTTGAAAAATATAGATCAGAAAAAAACCTTGTTCTTAAAAATTTTAAATCAAAAAAAAAAAAAGAACTTGATAACTTTTTAATTAAAATTAATCCAATAATCCAAGAATATATGAAAAACAATTCAATTGATATTATTTTGGAAAAAAACCAAATTTTTATGGGAAATATTAATATAGATATTACAAATGATATTATAGAATTAGTAGACAAAAAATTTAAAGAAAATGGATAAACTTAATAAAGATCAAATTAGAGACTTATTACCTCATAGAGAACCTATGTTGTTGATAGATGAACTTTATGATATCAAAAAACTATCATCGGCTTCAGCGATTGTTAATGTAAAAAAAGATAGTCTTTTTGTACAAGGACATTTTCCTGGCAACCCTGTGATGCCTGGAGTTTTAATTGTCGAGTCATTTGGACAAGCTGCAGCAGCACTTACAGCGTCAGGCATAGACAAATCTACGTATGAGAATAAATTAGTTTTTTTGATGGGTGTAGAGAAGGCGCGTTTTAGAAATCCAGTTATACCTGATTGTAAATTAATTTTAAAAATTGAAGCAATTAGATCACATGGTCGAGTTTGGAAATACAAAGGTGAAGCTTTTGTAAATGAAAAGAAGATGGCTGATGCAATGTGGTCAGCAACTATCGTCGATAGGAAATAAATAGCAACAATTATTGATAATGCAAATTAGTTTGCTTTGATAAAAGCAAATATGCTTAATTCTTTTTTTAAAAATAATGGACCATTTAAAATATCAAGTATTTTAGAATTGATAGATATCAAACAAGATCAATTAAGCATAGATCAAGATGTCATTGACATTAAAGATTTATTTACCTCTGATAAAAACGATATAACTTTTTTTCACTCAAAAAAATATAAAGATTTAGCCAAAAACACTAAAGCATCTTTTTGTATTACAACAGAGTCTTTAAAAGATTGTTTACCTAAAAATTGTAAACCAATTTTGGTTGATAATGTTTTGGTCGCAACATCTAAAATTACAGCTAAATTTTATCCTAATTCAATTAACGATCATTTTGATGATACTGCTGTTGCTATAGATAATACAAAATTAAAAGATGATGTTAAGTATGGTTTAAACGTTTTAGTTGGTAAAGATGTTGAAATTGGATCTAATTGTTTAATTGGTCACAATACAATTATTGAAAAAAATGTATCGATAGGAAATAATTGTTCTATTGGTTCTAATACTATTATTAGAAACTCTATAATTAATGATAATGTCAAAATCTTAGATAATTGTGTAATTGGAAAACATGGTTTTGGGTTTTTTCCAATTAAAGATAAAAATTTAAGATACCCACACATTGGTTTAGTCGTAATTGAAGATAATTGTGAAATTGGATGTGGCTCTACTATAGATAGAGGCTCCATGTCAAATACTGTTATAGGTAAGAACTCATTTTTAGATAACCAAATACATATTGCACATAATGTTAAAATTGGAGAAAATTCAATTATTGCAGGACAGGTAGGTATCGCTGGCAGCACTATTCTTGGCAAAAACATTAGAATTGGTGGACAAGCAGGTATATCTGGTCATTTAAAAATAGGTAACAACGTAGAGATTGCTGGTGGTAGTGGAGTTATAAAAGATGTTCCTGATAATTCAAAAGTTATGGGATATCCAGCTAAAAACATAAGAGATTTTTTGAAAGAAAATAGATGATACATAAAACAGCAATTATAGATAATAAAGCAAAGATCAACTCTAATGTAAGTATAGGAGCTTATAGTATAATTGGAGCAAATGTTGAGATTGGTGAAAATTCTATAATTCAATCTCATGTAAGTATTTTAGGAAATACAAAAATTGGAAAGAATAATAAAATTTATCCATTTGCATCTATTGGAAATGATCCTCAGGATTTAAAATTTAATGACGAACAAACAAAACTTGAAATAGGTGATGGCAATAAAATAAGAGAATATGTAACAATTAATCCAGGAACAAAAGGGGGCGGGGGTTTAACTAAAGTTGGAAATAATTGTTTATTTATGGTGTCGTCACATGTAGCTCATGATTGTTTGGTTGAAGACAATGTTATTTTGGCAAATAATGTTCCATTAGGTGGTCATGCTCATATAGAAAGTAATGTTATTATTGGAGGTAATTCAGCAGTACAACAATTCACTAGAGTAGGAAAATCTGCAATGATTGGAGGAATGTGTGGAGTTGTAAGGGACATTATTCCATACGGAATAGTTCATGGCAATAGAAGTATTCTGCAAGGTTTAAACTTGATAGGTCTTAGAAGAAAAAATATTCCAAACAAGGAAATAATAGTTTTAAATAATGCATATAAAGAAATTTTTAAAAATGAAAATTTAACAGAAAATTTAAATAATCTAGGTGAGGATTATAAAAAAAATGAATTAGTAAAAGATGTAGTTATTTTTTTAGAAAAAGATAAAAAAAGACCAATCTGCACTCCCTTTTCAAAATAAAATGATTGGACTATTCTTAGGAGATACTGATTTTTCAGAAATTGTACTCAATACATTAAAAAAATTAAATAAGAAATACTTTATTATAGATTTTTCAAAAAATAATAAATTTAAGAAAGATAAAAATGCTCATAGAATAAGTATCGGTAAGTTTGGAAAAATTATAAGCTTAATTAAAAAAAGAAAATCCAAAAAAGTTTTGTTTGCAGGAAAAATAGCAAAACCAAAGTTTTCTACATTAAGACTGGATCTTAAAGGTATCTATTATATGCCAAGCTTAATTAAAGCAGCAAAGTTTGGTGATGCAGCAATTATAAAAGCTATTATTAAGATATTGGATAATGAAAAAATAAAAGTCATTAGTTCAAATTTTTTTAACTCTGAATTATCATTAAAAGTTGGCAATTATACAAAATTAAGACCAAGCGTAAAAGATATTCAATCTATTAAAAAAGGAGTTTTATATTTTAATCAATTAAATAGTTTAGATCACGTTCAGGCATTAATTGTAAAAGATGAAAAAATTAAAGCCGTAGAAGGAAATCGAGGAACTAAAAAAATGTTATCAAAATTGAAAAAAAAATCAGGTGGAATTTTAATGAAATTACCCAAGAAAAAACAAGATTTAAGAATGGATTTACCAACTATTGGTCTTAATACTTTAAGAGACAGCAAAAAATATGGTCTAAAAGGAATAGTTTTAAAATCTAAAAAGAATATATTTTTAGATAAGTCTAAATGCATAGCTTTTGCTAATAAAAATAAAATATTCATTAATGTCATATGAAGAAAATTTTTGTTTTAACAGGTGAACCTTCTGGTGATAAATTAGCATCAAAAGTTATTTCCAAACTCATGACCAATAATCCTAATATTGAATATTTGTCAGTTGGTGGACCACATATTAAAAAGTTAGGAATACAATCTATATTCGACCTTAAAGACATTACTTATCTAGGATTTACAAGTGTATTGCTAAATATTTTTAAAATAAAAAGTAAAATTAATACAACAGTGGATGAAATTATAAAATTTAACCCTGATATCTTATTTAGTGTTGACAGTCCTGATTTTACATTAAGAGTTGCTGAAAAAGTTAAAAAAATTAACAATAATATAAAGACAATCCATTATGTTGCTCCTCAAGTTTGGGTTTGGAGAAAAAATAGAGTTAAAAAAATTAAAAAGTTTATAGACCATATACTTTTACTTTTTAACTTTGAAAAAATATACTTTGATGAAGAAAATATTAAAAATACATTTGTCGGCCATCCATTAATCGAAAAAAATGAAAGTGTTAAAACAACTTTAAATGATCTAATATCCAATGATAAGAAAATCATATCAATTTTTCCTGGTAGTCGAAAATCAGAAACTAATGTCTTATTACCAATTTTATTAGATTTTATTAATTTGATGAATAAAAAAGACAATTCTTATTCTTATGTTTTTCATGCAATAGATGAGAATAAAGAATTTATTATAAATCATGTTAAAAAAACCAATTTATCTAATGTAGATGTTATCTCTGATGAAAATATTAAATTACAAATTTTATCTAATTCAATATTTGCTGTTTCTAAATCAGGCACTATTTCACTTCAAATTTCAAACTCTAATATACCATCAATAATTATTTACAAACTAAGTTTTATTAATTTTATAATTTTTAAAATGTTGGTTAATGTAAAATTTGCTAATATTATTAACATCATTAATGATGAAGAAGTAATTCCTGAATTATTACAAAAAGAATGTAATGCTGAAGAAATATATAAAACAGTTATTTATTTTTTAAAAAACCCTGAATTAATTAAAAAACAATTAGATATTTGCAGTAAAACTCTAAAAGGAATTAAATCCCAAACATCCTCTTCTAATGAAGCAGCAAAAATTTTAAACAATTATCTTATTACTTAATCTTTTTTCAACCTCTTCTTTACCCAAAGAAATTATTATATCGTATAAACCTGGTCCAAATTTCGATCCTGTTAAAGCAACTCTAATTGGTTGACCAACTCCTTTAAAATTTGTTTCATATTTTTTAATTAATTCATTAATTATAGGTTCAAGAATTTCCTTATTAAAATTACTTATTAGGGCAACTTTACTACTAAATTCTGTTATTATTTTTTTTGCTTCTTCATCTATTAGTTTTAAATCTTCATCTCCAAATTTTACCTCATCAAATATTATATATTTTGCATTATTATAAATATCTTCCAGAGTTTTGGCTTTATTTTTAAGAAATGATAATGATGGTTTAATTTTAGCTTCTTTTTCAGGGTTTATTTTCTCTTTATAAATTTCACAATATTCTACTAGATGTTTATAGAGTTCATTTTCGTCTATTTTTTTTATATAATGTTCATTCATTGATAAAATTCTGCGCATGTCTAGTTTTGATGGAGATTTACCGATGCCCTCTAAGTTAAAATGTTTAATACTTTCATCTAGAGTAAATATTTCTTTATCTTCAAAAGACCAACCTAATCTAAGTAAATAATTCCTTAATGCATCAGGCATTATGCCTATTTTTGAATAGTCATCTAATGTTGAAGCATTATCTCTTTTTGATAATTTCTTACCTTCTATTGTGTGAATAAGAGGTATGTGTGCAAACTGAGGTAGCTTCCATTTCATAGCTAAATAAATTTGCATTTGTTTGAATGTATTTATCTTGTGATCATCTCCTCTAATGATATGCGTCATGTTCATTTGATGATCATCTACAGTTGCAGATAAATTGTATGTTGGTGTGCCATCATTTCTTAAAATTATAAAATCTTCAATTGTGTTATTATC
>Ga0209043_1001631_pt1 | contig 12605 bp, 11 predicted proteins | sample SaaInlV_100m_DNA_3_FD_184654 | JGI IMG/M metagenome (GOLD analysis project Ga0209043, IMG submission 184654) | Marine microbial communities from expanding oxygen minimum zones in the Saanich Inlet - SI037_S4LV_100m_DNA (SPAdes) (version 2) | ecosystem: Environmental > Aquatic > Marine >... | reverse complement strand
TTTATTCTTATTATTGGTGTCTATGTGCTGATAAACATAATGTTCAAACAAAGGGTCTGTTGAAACCCACCAGTTGCAACCATCAACAAATCGATTCGGATAAGTTGGAAGGGGTCATCCGAAACCCCTTCCAACTGAATATGGTAGTTTGATGGGCTTTGCGTGGGGCGGTTTACTCGCTACGCTTTGTAAACAAATTCAAGTGACAATAATGTTCAAGATTATTTCTTAAATTCAGTTCAAGTTTTGCTCAATGAGATTGCGCTCAATTTCTTGGGCCTTCACGAACAATACATGGTTCTCTTTGTGGATGTGCTCATGAGTGTCTTTTTCAAACAAGGCAAGTTCTCCGTAAAGGGCTCGGTAGGTGTTACAAGCATGACTGGGGGGGGAGTAGGAATTTGTAAGATCTCTCAGTTTTGCTATAGCCGCACCTGCTGATTGATGTTCGATGAACATAGCTCGTATCGGATTTTTAACACTACCACAGTGTACGAGTGGCAGATTTGTTGACTCATCAAGTGTTCGAATTAGAGGGAATAGGATTTGTTCCTCTTTTAGCAAATGGGGCTCTAATTCCTTTCTTAATTCTTGGAATATTTCTCTAATTTCTATAAGGTGGGGTTCACGTTCACCGTGTACCATGGCCACCCTTTCTGCATGAACGCTAATGGTGGGTAGATGTTGGCGAAGAAAGTGGTGATGGGTTGATTCGATATGGTCACAGAGTTCCGTTGCACTCATTTGATTCAATCCATTAGTCTCAGAGGCCATAGTCATTGAATCAATTTTATTGAGTTCAAAAATTACTTCTGAAAGTACGATATCTTTTTCCTCACATGCTTGCGACAAGGTCTCTCTTCCACCACAGCAAAAATCAATTCCAAACTGGGAGAAAACAGCCCCTCTAACGGGTAATTCAGTCACAAGATCGCAAACTCTTTTCTTACTTATATCAAATGTCATTGAAGCCATGGTGTGTCCTCTAGAGAAATCACGGATAATATCGTCAACGAATATGTTCGTAAAGAAGAGCATATTTTCTTACGGGTTTGATATTACAATATCCTCTAATTAATTTGTTCTCAGAATCTATGAGGTTTTGGAAATAATCCCCCAATCTTCAATTCGTCTAAATACAACAGGAGCAATTATTTCCTTTTCAATAGTTACAGTTGGGATTTCACAAACTCCTTTCGGACAGGCATTATTCTCCGTTGCTTCTTCCAACAAAGCCGCATCCTTTTCTGAAAGTGTGCTTTGTGCGCTTTCTTCTAGGTGAGCAATCGCTTCATTTGCACTGATAGGTACCAAAGGTTCGTTAGAGCGCGAACCAGATCTGTATACAGTGGTTCCCTTCAAAACAGGAGCGTACTCTAGAAGTAATGCTTTCAATTTGTCTAGGGGGTAATCATTCGGGATGTTGAGTGTTTTTGAAACTGCATTATCAATGTGCTTCTGACAGATGGCTTGGATTTTCAAATGCGATTCAACATCCACTTCATGCGCTGATACAAATGCGTCCACAGGGGCACCGGATCTGTACAGTTCTTCAAAAATAGGGTCAACAACGATTTGTTCAACCAATTCTACCATCTCTGTGCTTTCTGAATTAGCGAAATAACGGCGTTTATATCCGCATGCAAAAATAGGTTCAATCCCTGAACTGGTTGCCGCCAGCATACTTGTTGTACCTGTTGGAGCAATGGTTAACATCGCACAATTCCGAATACCGTATTCCCTTACCTTTTCTCGAATTCTCAAAGATAAGCCAGAACAAAATCCGGATTGAAGGAATTTTTCGCTATCAAATACGGGAAACGGCCCCTTTTCGGCAGCCAGATATGTGCTTGACTCATAAGCCCTGTTTTTTATGAAATCAAACAGTTCGTTGACCTTTTCACGCCCCTCCTCATCATCGTATCTCCTTCCCATCAATACAAGTGAATGAGCAAGGCCCATCACTCCAAGACCTATTCTTCTCACATCTTGACTGTTCTTTTCAATCTCAGCAAGGGGATAGATGTTCACATCTAACACATTATCTAGAAAACGAACACCCATCGTGATTGTATCATTCAATTTTACCCAATCAAAATCAGTTCCTTCTTCATTGACATGCTTTGCAAGATTAATAGAACCCAAATCACAACACCCGAACGGCTCCAACCAAATTTCTCCACAAGGATTTGTACTAACTAGAGGGGTATGATACCAAATATTGTTCATTTTGTTGGCAAGTCCGGAATTGAGAATCCCTGGTTCACCCGATTCCCAAGCGTTCTGAACAAGTATACCCCACAACTCAGTGGCTTTAATTCGGTCAACTTCCTTTCCACGCCATTTCATGATAATTTCTTCATCGTTATGTATTGCGTCAAAAAAAGCATCATCTACACAGACTGAAACATTTGCATTTTTGAGAATCTTCTCACGTTGGTACTTGATTAAATGCTGGAGAATAATTGCTGAATTTTCATCTTCCTCCAATGCATTAAGAATCTCCTTAACAGATGCTTCGGGTAAATCTGGGAAATATTCCTTGAGCATCTTGGGCAATTGGGGATTTTTTGTATCAACAGCACCCACGCGATTGAACTTTTTGTAAAGGAATTCTCTTAAATCTCCATGATCATAGTCAAGACACATCATCAGAGCGGTTCGTCGCCCGCCACCTGCTTTGATGACATCTCCAACTTGGTCGATAACTTCCATCAATGAAGTTGAACCAGTGGCCCCATTTCCAGAACCACCAATTGGCATTCCGCGTGGTCGAATGGAGCTGAAGTTGATTCCTACTCCGCCACCTGTGCCCGAAATCACAAGCATATCGGAAACGGTTTTTCCCCACCCCTCTCTTGAGTCATCGGTTGGTACAACGAAACAATTCAACAACTGACCTTTTGGCCGGCCACTTGCATACCAAATTCTTCCTCCTGGGACAAAATATCCATTTCTAAGGGCAGAATAAAAACGCTTTTCCCATTTACTTCGGTTTCCGTTTTCTTCCGCTGAAGCAATATGTCGGGCAACGCGTGAACACGCCTCATCCCATGACTCATCTTTGCTGTAAGCATAGCGTTGTTTGAAAATAGTATTTGCTAAGCCTGAGGGGACATATTCGGGCGGTTTTGTGGACATGTTCGTGGCGATTTTTGGCATGAGTTTTCCTCCGTTGATAGGATGCAGTCACCTCATGAGGGTGGCCCTTAGTGCTTGCGGCAAGAAACTATCTTTCTTGCTATTTTACTTGAGAATAAGGTATCTTGCTGAATAAATTTGTATTGTTAAATAAAAGACATCATAATGTTCTCTTTCAAACATTTGTTAGTTGAATGGCTCGTGACGAACAGTACCCGCTGTGAACCATTGAATATTATTATTTTAGACACAAGGGAGTTTAGCATGACCCCATTATCTAAAATTTGACAGCGGCGGTATCCATTTCTGATTCTTACGCGCATGGTCGAGTAAATGCCAATATAATGTTGTGATTTTTGAATTCTGTGAGGTTAAATTTTGTTCAAATGTATCAGTAACTAAAGGCCTAGGGAGATTTTTCCAACCCCTTTTCGCTACTATTGAAAGAGGAAATATGGAGAGTGCAGGCCCATTTATTGGCAATGTCAAATGTGTTTTCCACGGCCGAGAAAGAATTCCGTTTTGTCTTAACGCCTCTTCGACTCCTTGCCAAGAGTTACCTTTTCCAGATTTGCGTTTGACCAGCCATGACGGATTAATCGAAGTGTCAAGAACATATCCGTGTTCAGATAATACCGGGGCCATCCAAGGTGAAATGTAACCACCTGGTGCACGAAACCAAGGTCTAAAACAGTCACCAGCATGTTTGTGAATTATATCTGTAGCTTTTGCCAAATCCGCAGAGAATCCTTTCGGGTCATTAGGCCATGCAGACCAAGATTTGTGACTCCATCCATGACAACCAACAGTTAGGCGTGATGCAAATTTTTCTAATAGTTTTGAAAACCAAAGTTCAAATTCCTTACACGAAAACAAATCACCAATTACAAACAGAGTAACTGGATGATTGTTTGTTTCGAGCCATGCTTCAAAACCTTGCATACCTTCAACAAATTCCTTTGAAAGGGTTTCATGTAGTCCAGTTTCAATGACATGTTCGTAGGTGTGTTTGCTTCGCTTGGGATGCCCACAAAAACTTGGAAGATGCCGTTTGTCATCAAAATCGACAGTTAGCCATGTTGAATTCAAGCCGCTTCACCTCGAGGTAAATCGAGGATATGCATGCGATGAGGCACGGTGCGTTGTCCAATTTCAATTCCGATGAATTGATTAATGATTTCGCCACCCCATTCTTCACAAATCCGACTTGCTGTTGCAAGACCGGCCTCATTATGCGGGTGAACGGTGATTTCGATTCGAATGAACCCGTCATTCTCAATTGTTTTGTTTTCCAACCAATGAAGTACACGCCGAGTCGCCTCAAGAGCAATGCCTTGTCTCTGATAAGAAGAACGAACCCAATATCCCAAGTTGTATGAAGATTGTAACAATTGTAATTCATCACCAAGACCGATCAATCCAACAAAGTTTCCCCTTTCTTCACAACGTATCCACCAAAAATGCAATCGGTCGACTTCAGATTGATTTTCAACATCAAATAACATATCACTTAATTGCCCTTGAACATTATTTGAGGCATCAAGCCAAGGTAAAGCCTTCTGTGCTGCTTCAGGGTCTTCATTGTAGGCTTCCAAAAGCAAGGGTAGAATCGCTTTCCTGACCGGTACGAGTTTCATGTCAGAACGAAACTCTAGTTCAGGAGTCATGGTAAATCCTCTAAGACAATTGGGTAACAGCAGCCGCTACATGTTCATTGTTGGGGTGGATATGTTTGGCCATTGCAAGAGTCCATTGCAAATGTTCTTCACGGTTGAGGGCACGCATTGCTGAGCCTATATGTAGTAACATATCGAAGTTATGTTCAAGGTGCGGACCCAATGTATCGAGCGTATCTGCTGCTTTTGTTAATTGACCCACCTTGATGAATTCGAGCAAAGCGACCACCTCTCGATAGACTTGACGAGCATCCCAAACCTCTTGAGCAGGCCATGGCCAAATCCGTGTTCCATTTTGAGGAATAGGTGCGGGAGATTGTTCAACAGGTCCCGCTGTAGATTCCATTTCTTCAGTCTTTGAGATATCAGGTGTGGAAGTTTGTGCAGTCGAGTCCCCTATTTCAGGAATTTCAGGAGTTGTTGATGGGCTAGGGCTGACATCTGCGACCACTGGTATGTCTGGTGTTTCTAATGGTGATGCCACTTGAACCGGCACAGGAATTTCAGGGGTTGCCACAGTAGGCTGAATCTCAGTAACAGTGGGAATTTCCGGAACAGAAACCACCGGCGATGGTAAGGTCACATGTGGAGTTTCAGTGGCTCCATTGGCCAAAGGTTGAGGCGTAGGTTGTGTTAAATTTGTAAAATCAGGTAAGTCCGGTGTAGTCGTTTCTTGTCCAGCAATTGGGCCAATCGTACCCATTAAATCATCATCTTTTTCGGTTTTCACAGAAGGAGAGTATAATTTTCCAAGACCGGTATGAACTGGTTCAAGGGGCTCTCCGAGGGGGTCTTCATCACCCATATCAAAGACAACAGTATTTGCTGGAGCATCAGAAACCTTCAATTCCACTTCTTCAGGAGATTCGAATTCAACGGTTGTAGAAAGCGTTGGGCTACTTCCACTGATAAATTGGAATGAATCATTTTCTTCTTGCGATGAATCATCATATTGGTCGATTTCAACTGAAACATCTTCAAGTGAGAGCACTGCTTCTACAGCCACATCATCTTCTTCAAGTTCGACCTCGGCCATCAAGGTGTTCAACAAATCTGAGCCAGAGGTAGAAGTTGTTGCCATCGGTTGGTCCCGAGGTGCTAGATTCAATGAATAATAGCACTGAGCACAACTTTCAACCGCATCAACATTGACAAATTCGCAGTATGGGCAGACATTCCCCTGCTCTGAATTTCCATCTTTACGACGTCGAAACATACTGCCCACCAATCCTTCGTCCAATATTTTGGGTTTAATACATGGGGTTTCTCGCCTCGTTAATACTTCATTGTTGAAGGCATACGCTGATGGGGTACGCCGCTTTGGATTGGTTATGGAGGAGCGAGGCAAAGTGCATAGAATGAATAGCAGCGCTGCTCAAAAGAAAATCGATAAAGAATTGGCAGAAGAAATGCCGTTAAAATGGCAGCGTGGCCAAGACCACCTTTCCCGTTTTACGAAACTAATTCGTCGAGAACTCGATGATGAAACATCGATGGTGGAGGAACGATGGAAAAAGTGGAGCAAACAACGTTTGCTGGCTGCCGGATTGACTTTATTTGATTTGACAGGTCGTACACAAGGCCGCTTTTTTGGCGACCCCATACTCGTGTTTGAGAACAAAGCAGGTTCGCGCCTCCCAATACATCGTTTTGGTCATGGCGACATTGTTCTGATTTCACGTGCTCGGCCATGGGGTGAGAAGGTCATTGAAGGCATCGTATTGGACCGAGGGCCAACTCGGGTTCGTGTTGTTGTTTCCGATAAGCCAAGCGATTTGAAAAAAGGTACTTGGAGACTCGACCGAGGTGCCAATAGAGTAGCACATGACCGAATGCATGAGGCATTGACCACTTTTCATTCGACCGAAGGAGACAGTGGGACTGTATTACGTGATGTTTTGCTCGGCGCTTTACATGACATGTCTGCATCAGCACAACGCCCACCCGAAATACGAGGGCAGAAAAGACACGGGCCTTTGGGTATAGGAAAAATGCAATTGAACAGTTCACAAGAATCAGCCATAGAGGCTGCCTTAGCTCAACGCCTCACATTGATTCAAGGGCCACCAGGAACTGGGAAAACCCACACAGCAATTCGTCTCTTAACGGCTTTTGTTCGCATGGGCAGAGGGCCAATTCTCGCTACTGCTGAATCTAATGTAGCAGTCGACAATTTACTCGAAGGATTGCTTGAAATGAATATCAAAGCAGTCCGCATCGGCCGCCCAGTCAAAGTTCGAGAACATCTTCGAGATGCAACGCTCGATGCACAAATTGAGAAACACCCAATGCAGGAAGAATTGCTGTTTATCCGAGAGCAAAACGATGAATTACGTCGTAACCTTTCTGGATTACGTGGCAAAGAAAAAGGCTTGGCGCATCGAGATGTCAATCGTAATTTTAAGGAAATGCGCCAAATAGAAGGGAACATGATTTCAGCAGTTCTCGATGGCGCCGAAGTGATATGTGCTACGACAATAGGCGTAGGCCACAATTTGCTCGGCGAACGAAAATTTCCGGTTGTATTGATGGATGAGGCAACACAAGCCAGTGAACCAAGTGCTTTGGTCCCTATCACACGCGGTTGTCGACAATTGGTCTTAGTTGGCGACCATAAACAACTTCCTCCGACCGTCATCAGTAAAGTGGCAGAGGATGGAGGCTTAGGCCGTTCTTTGTTTGAGCGATTAATCGATTGCGGGCTTGAAGCGCACATGTTAACCACTCAATATCGAATGCATCCAACAATCCGAGAATATCCAAGTGCACGATTTTATGATGGCCGATTGGAAGACGGTTGCAGTTCAAGTGACCGGCCACCTGCTGCGGGTTTCTTGTGGCCAGATTGGGATCATCCAGTTGCCTTTGTCCCCATTGAAGGTTCCGAAATCGTCGATGAAGAAAGCAGCAGTAAATCAAATCTTGATGAGGCTGCCAAAGTTCTCTCTATTGTTGATGAATTACTTGCTGCTGGTGACCTTACGCCTTCAGACATCGGCATTATTACGCCATATAATGGTCAAGTTCGGTTGTTGGTTGATTTGTTTGAACAAGCCGGCGGGCGTGAAGAAAATGGCCCGTACGCAGGTCTTGAAATCAAGAGTGTCGATGGTTATCAAGGACGGGAAAAAGAAATCATTGTATTCTCAGCAGTTCGTGCCAATGACGCAGGTGAAATTGGATTTTTGAAGGACCGTCGCCGGCTAAATGTCGCACTTACTCGGGCCAAGAGAGGGTTGATTGTACTTGGAAATCACAAAACCCTTCGACACGATGGCACATGGCGTGCTTGGTTAGATTGGGCCGAAGAGCGAAACTTGTTTGCTTGGCACATTGCACATGGCTGATGTGTTTAGCCAACACTTGACAAAGGGCCGACTCAACCCAGTGTCATGGCAGACAGCCCAGTCAGCATCCACCAAGGCGGTGGAACACTCGCACAGGCCGTACTTTCTTCTGCACCCGAGGGAATGCTCATCGCTCCAGTTTGGAAGCGAGTTGCAGCATTCATGCTCGACGTAATCATGATATCGCTAGTCTTACATTTCTTGACCGGCCAAAGATTGCTATATTATTTGATGAATTATTCATTGCTTACTGATGGTTGGCGATATATTGTTGCCTTTTTCATCAATTGGCTGTTGTTCTTTAGTGCCCATTATCTCTATTTCAAATACACAGGACGTGCGTTTGGTCGAACCTTTGCACAACGCGGTTTTCGAATTGCAATTGTTCACGATAACGGCACTTTGCTTGAACAACACCATTGGGGCCCAAGGGCCATTGGTAAACTCGTATATCTCCTCCCAATCGTTGGCGTATTGTGGTTTGGCCTTCGCGATGTGTTGCGTGGGCGTTCGGAAAATTCAGAATATAGAACTGCTCTTGATGTCAAGAATCATACGGTTGCCGCAGTGGATTGGTCTTTGCCTTCTGAAACCCGTCTTCGCCTACGATGAACTTTGACAGCCGCGCCACTGAGTTGAAGTAGGGTTTTGTAGAGCGACCTCTACGGTGGGTAACATGAGTGACGACCATACAGTTCGAGCGGCTTCCCTTGAAGCCCGATTATCAACCGTTCAAATGGACATTGATGACGACGATGAGGATGTTATTTTAGTCTCAATCGACATGACCAATGAAGCTACAATTCCATTGGGAGGATTGGATGTACATGTATTGACCAGTGACGGTAAAAAAGTTGAATCCGAATCAGGAATCTCATCACTTGGACCTGGCTTGACTCGAAACTTTTCGTTTGAATTCCCGCTTGAAAAAGGCACTTGGTCTTTTTCGGTTTCTGGTGGCGGACAATCACTCTCATTGGGCCCTTATGAAGCAGATTTCACTTTTGAAGCAGAAGAAAGTAGAAAATTTGGAAATGCTATCGGCTCCAGTCTTTTCAGCGGTGCTTTCGACGCAAACCTCGACTCATTTGGGAAAGTCGCAGAACGTGAAATCATCGACCCATCATCCGTTGTTTTGACTTCTTATAGTGGCGAGAATGCTTCTGGCGGCTCAACAAAAATTTCACTTGGCGATTCCAAAGCAGACTCAAAAGAGGACGAAGACAGCCCCCGAGTACCGCCTTGGCAACAAAATTCACCCTCTGAACCATCTCCTGTGGAAAGCCCAAAACCATCTGGCGACTTACTCCTCCATGCCGCGAAAACCACCGCTGCTGCTCCTGAGCCGTTAGTTGCCCCTGAGCCAGTAGTTGCCCCTGAGCCAGTAGTCGAACCAGCGGCGCCTAGTTCAGCAGCAACACCCCCACCTCTCCCTTCAGCACCTGCACCTGCTCCTGTGGAAACTCCAACCCCAAGTCCACCACCCGCAGGCCCACCAAGCGGCCCACCCTCGGGCCCACCCTCGGGTCCACCAAGCGGTCCACCCGCAGGCCCACCAAGCGGTCCACCATCAGGTCCACCCTCAGGTCCACCCGCAGGCCCTCCAAGCGGTCCACCATCAGGTCCACCTTCCGAACAACCTCCTCCCCGCCCTACTGATTTGTGAAGTGATGCAATGAGTGAAGGATTCACAATGGAATTATGCGGCAATAAAGCCGCATGGCAAGTAGTTCCAGAAGGAATCACCTCTATCAATTTGGAAAGCGTTGGCCTCCTTATTCAAGAGGCAGGATATATCGTCGGCATACAGAACCGCCTCTGTTGGACGTTTTCTGGCCCATGTGACTTAACACTCTACCCAAGTGGTAAATTATTGATTAAATCAGAAGACAAAGAATTAGCAGCCTCTGTTGCTCAACAACATGTGTCTGCATGGGCTCATGCTTAGGAGAGGTACCTATGGGACTGATTCCCGATGAAATTCAAGCTGTACTCCATTCCAATGGGATTGTCGCTTACCCAACCTCGACTTTACCAGGATTAGCAACGCTTCCGACTACAGAAGCATTGGATGCATTATTTGCTTTGAAGCAAAGGCAAGCAAACCAACCGGTCAGTTTGGGAGTTGCATCCTTACAACAAGCAGAACTTCTTGTAGCGGTCCCAGATTTTGCCCATCGCTTACTTGCAGGCTTTGAGCGAGGTTCTTTGACACTTATTCTTGATGCACATTCGCCATTAGACACTCGTCTCGGAGGTCAACGTGTGGCCGTTCGTGTGTTTTCACACCCAACTGCTATCGCGCTTGCCAAAACCGTCGGCCCAATCACAGCAACAAGCGCCAATATTGCCGGAACGCCGCCTCTAATGGATGCTGAACGTGCAGGTCTTGAACTTGGCCTTCCGTCAAAATCAATCCTTTCTGGAAACTGCCCAGGTGGGGAAGGTAGCACACTTCTCTCCATCGAACAATCTGATGGCTCACCCTCGGGTTTTTCGGTAAGCATTATGAGAGAGGGCGTCATACCTCAAAGTGACGTGACCTCATGGATGTTGAAGAATCACTGAAGTATTGGCGTGATGCAGGGCATGTTGCTCGTCGTACATTGGAGGCAATGAAACTGGAATTACAACCAGGAAAGACCTACCATGAAGTCATTGAATCTGCGGAACGATACATCCATCGCCATGGAGGTAAACCAGCGTTCCCCGCCACGATTCATTCTAACGATCTCGCCGCTCATTTTACTACAAATCATTTGATTGAAGGGCCGGAAGGTTGGGACGGAGACATGGTTTTGCAAAAAGGAGATTGCGTGAAAATCGATTATGGCGTCCATATTAAAGGCCATATTGGCGATAATGCACTCACCTTTGAAGTCGGAAATACCAACAATCATACCGAACAAATCAAGGCAGCAAAAGAAGCACGAGATGCTGCTATTGAAGTAATGCATCCAGGAACACCTTGGTTCAAGGTTGGAGCTGCTGCTGCCCAACCATCGATTGACGCAGGATTCGAACCGATTCGGAATCTATGCGGCCATCAATTGAAACCATGGGAACTTCATGCAGGTGTTTCGATACCTTCCTATGCTTGTGGCCCTGATAATCGAGGCTTCAAAGGAGTTGTAGAAGAAGGGAGCATCTATGCGGTTGAACCGTTCAACACAACCGGAAAATCTGGCCTTATCGAAAATATGGGCTCACCCAGTTCATCCAACATTTATCGAGTTACAGGATTAACAACTTCTCGTAAAGCACGGGCAAAAGGGCAGCTGAAGCCTCTTGGCGCACAACTTGCTCGAAACCTTGAAGAACGCTATTCAACCCTCCCTTTTGCTGAACGTTGGGCTTATCCGATGTTGGAAAAACCATTCCCAGAGGCCGATGAGGCAAGTCTTCAAAGTAAATGGAATGCCTTAGTAAAGAAATTGATTAGCATTCGATTCCTTGAGACCTACCATGCATTGCGTTGTGTGGATGGAGGCAATATTTGTCAATTTGAACATACGGTTTACATTACTGATGGCGGACCAGAAATCCTAACAGTCGAATGAACAAACCAATCAAATATCCGCGAATCTTGCTTTTTTCCTTGAAAACCAATATAAACCGCGATTGTATGGACTGAATTGAACAGGGCTGTTGAAGTTCTTGTTGAGTGCATCCCATCCCCTCCGCATTACTCTCACCCTGTTCACCTTTATTCTCTCCAGCCTTGAGGCTTTCAAAAAATAACAAAACAGAATTTCTCAAGTTTCTAAAATCGCCGAGCAGTTCGCGCTTACAAACAATCTGCTCTAACCATTATGGCGGAGTATTTCTTAATAATGTAAAAGCCCAAAAAACGGCATTTTTAGCCCCTTTCCGGTAAAAGTGCGAAGTTTATAGTGCGCAGGGTTATATATCACGAACACGGTAGAGAATCTACCCCCGATTTCGGGATGGAGGACAAAAATATGAAAAACGAAAATATGAACGATGAAGCTGTAAGCCCAGTTATCGCTACCATTCTTATGGTTGCAATTACTGTGGTTCTCGCCGGTGTGCTGTTTGTTTGGGCTAGTTCCCTTGCAGAAGGCAACGCTGACGGTGAATTTACAACCTACGTCATCTCTGCTGATGGAAACACTGCAGGCGATGGACCAACGAACGCAACTGATGATAGCCTTGTCATGATGACCATGGACAAAGGATCTGACCTAAACTGGGCAGCAGTATCTGTGAAGATTTCCATCAATGATGGCGCTCCACTAACCTGCCCTAAGGACAGTGGCGAAAATGCACAATGCATTTACGTTGAATACGGAACAGACACCACTGACCAAGTTTGGTCTGCTGGTGACGGTTTCATCATCTACGAAGCTGGACAAAACCTTTGTGACGATACTGCAACATGCAACATCGAAATCACAATTACAAACATCCAAGCAGGAGA
>Ga0209043_1001620_pt1 | contig 12678 bp, 8 predicted proteins | sample SaaInlV_100m_DNA_3_FD_184654 | JGI IMG/M metagenome (GOLD analysis project Ga0209043, IMG submission 184654) | Marine microbial communities from expanding oxygen minimum zones in the Saanich Inlet - SI037_S4LV_100m_DNA (SPAdes) (version 2) | ecosystem: Environmental > Aquatic > Marine >... | reverse complement strand
CCCGCCTCGATGGCGTTGATGACCAGATTACGAATCACCTGATGAAGCGAATCTGAATCCCCGAAAACTCGCAACTCCTCTTCGAGTTGACGGATCACGGTGAGGTCCCTGGCATCTTGACGCTGACCGATCGATTCGAGCACTTCCTCGATGACCATGTTCAGATCCACCTCGGTGGATTTTTCGACCCGACGAGATCGAGAGTATTCGAGGAAGCCATCGACGGTTCGGTCGAGCCGATCCGATTCTCTCCTGACGATGGTCTCCATTCGCTGCGCCTGATCGGGAGGCAAGGTTCCCGAAACCAGTTCCACTGCTGCTCCCCGGAGGGATGCGAGTGGATTGCGGATCTCATGAGCCAGTCCAAGGGCCAATTCTTCCAGTGCTTCCAGGTGTTGGAGCCGGGCTTCCGCTTCGATTGCCCGCAATTCAGAGCTGCGATCGGTGAACACTGCCACTCGCAATCCTCCGTCGATCACCGTGGTTCTCACCTGGAAACTCTTCTTCAATCCGACTCTGGAAGACCAATCGATGCAGTGACCGAAATGGCCCGACTGGCTGAAGGCGAGGCGCAACTCCTCATCCGTGGACCGGCGTAGAAGTTCTGAAAGTGGCTCTCCTCGCCAATCATCTCCCTCCGGAAACTCGAGCAAGGTTCGGGCGGCGGGGTTGGTTCGGATCACACGCCCCTTCAAATCTGTGACGATGATGCCCTCCTCGAGTGCATGAACGATTCGATCATGCTCCTCTTCGAGAACTCTCCATCGATGTGTCAATCGGCCGCTCAATATGGCGACTCCGTGCAAGGCCAGTACCATCGCCATCCACGACGCTGCCCCCTGACTGATGGTCTCCGCATCCGGTGTCTGGGCGATCAAGATGGTGGCGGACGCCAGCACCAGAGAAGCCACAGTGGCTCGGAGTACTCCAGCACGGGTCCCTCGTCTCGCTCCGGTGATGACGATGACCACCGGTAGCAAGGGGGCAAAGGGCGAGGCGACCCCACCGGTGATCGACACCAGAGCCAGGGAAGCGATCAGGTCTACCGTTTCCTGGCGTAATCTCATCTCGGGGAAAAGAAGAGTCAGAGTTGCACAAGTGGCCCAACCGAACAGGACCAACGACAGCAACCAACCGCCACTACCGGTCGGCAGCATCGCCGTCAATCCAAATGCCATCATCGGGATACCCGCATGGATGACGATGTTCAGTGGTCGTTCCTGTGACATTTCTCTACTCCCGGTCGGGGAATTACTTCCCCATGTTTCCAATCATTCCAAGCAGCGGCAAGAACATCGCAATGACCATCGATCCGACGACGGCGCCCATGATGCAAATCAAGAAAGGCTCGATGAGCGAGGTCAGTTGCTTGACTGTCGCGCGAACTTCTCGGTCGTAAAACTGGGATACTTTCTCGAGAAGTTGTTCGAGAGAGCCAGATCGTTCACCGATGCTGATCATGCGAGTGACCATCGCAGGAAACTGTTTCGACCTTGCCAGGGGAATTCCCAGGCTCTCTCCCTGGCGTACGGATTCGGCAGCCTCCTGGATCGCACGGGCATAATGAACGTTTCCGATGGTCGAACCGACGATCTCCAGAGCTCCCAGAATGGGAACTCCACTGCGAATCAGTGTTGCAAAGGTCCCACTGAATCGAGATAGGGCCGTTTTCTGAATCAACGGACCAAAAACTGGGATTCTGAGGAGCACCCAGTCTCTGACATAGATCCCCTTCGATGTTCGAACGGCTGCCTTGTAGGCAGCAAACATTCCACCGATTCCGGCGGCGACCAGGAACCACTTGGAAGAGACCACGTCGCTGAGGACCATCATGAAAACGGTCAATTTCGGCATCTCTTGATCGAGGCCGTCGAACATCGTCTTGAACATCGGGAGCACAAACACCAGCATCCCGCAACTGATGAACAGGATGATGAAGAGGCTCACCACTGGATAGGTCATTGCGGATTTGATCTCTCCCTTGAGTTCCTCCGACTCTTCCATGTGGGTCGCAAGTCGATCGAGCACATGATCGAGTTGCCCGCTGACCTCTCCTGCCCGAACCATGTTGACGAAGATGTCATCAAAAATTTTGCCGTGACGGCCCAATGCGTTAGAGAAGTCTTTTCCCTGCCTCAAATCGGCAGCCACATCGCCGATAACACTCTTCATGGTTTCGTTTTCTGCCTGTTCCTCGATCACTTCGAGAGCTTCGACCAGTGGAATCCCGGACTGGAACATGGTGGCCAATTGCCTCACCACCGGAACAAGGTCCTTACGGCTAACTCTGGGCTTGAAGAAGGAGATCTCGGTGGAACCGAATCCTGAGAAGGAAACCTTGAACTTGCTCTTCTTCTTTCCAGTGCCTCCTTTACCGATGGAGGTCACCGTGAGTCCTCGGCGGCGCAATTCCTCGATCGCTTCCGATTCAGTTTCGGCATCGACGGTACCTGTGACCGATTTCCCCTGGGGGTTTCTGGATTTGTAATCGTACTTTTTCAAGGTCGTCTCCCGGGATCTAATCCCCCTGCGTTACTCGCAGGATTTCTTCCAGTGATGTTTTTCCACGTAATGCGTTGAGCAGGCCGGCGCGCCTCAGCGTCACCATTCCTTGCTCCAGAGCGATTTCTCGGATGGTCAGTGCTGATCCACCCTCCACCACCACTCTGCGAAGGTCATCGTTCATCGGCATCGTTTCGAGCAAGGCAAATCGCCCGCGATAGCCTCCTTGACAGCGTGAGCATCCCACCGGCTCCCAGAGTTTGGCCCCATCGGCTTCCTCGGGGAGAAACCCGAGGGCCTCCAGCCTTCTCGCCGGAAGTGGCCCCGCTTCACGCTTGCAATCCTCACACAATCTTCGGCTGAGGCGCTGGGCAGCGATGCACTGCGTGGCGGAAGCAACAAGGAACGGGTCGATTCCCATGTCCACCATTCGCACCACTGTCGAAGGCGCGTCATTGGTATGTAGTGTCGAGAAGACGCGGTGTCCCGTCAGTGCTGCCTTGATGGCGATCTCAGCGGTTTCCAGATCCCGAATCTCTCCGATCATCACGGTGTCAGGGTCCTGACGCAGGATCGCTCGAAGTGCTCTGGAAAAGGTCAATCCGCGTTTGACGTTGACTGGAACCTGCACCACACCTTCGATCTGATACTCGACCGGATCTTCCACGGTTGTGATGTTTTCAGTCGGTGAGAGAACCTCGTTGACGCAGGAGTAGAGAGTGGTCGACTTTCCCGATCCAGTCGGTCCTGTTACCAGCATCATTCCGAAAGAGCTGGTGATGGCGTCTCGAATATCCTTCAATGCCTTTTCTTCGAATCCCAGGGTTTCCAGGCTCAGAGCGAGGCTTGTCGAATCAAGGATTCGCAACACCACCTTCTCACCATGAACGGTGGGAAGGGTGGAGACGCGGAAGTCGACCTGACGACCGTCGATCCGAAGCTGGAACTTCCCGTCCTGGGGCACTCTTCGCTCGGCGATATCGAGACCGGACATGATCTTGAGACGACTGATGATGGAGGCTCGCAACTTGGGTGGAGGCGCAGGGATCTCCCTCAGCACTCCGTCACAGCGATAACGAATTCTGAGAGATCGCTCCTGAGGTTCCACATGGATATCAGAAGCTCTCTCACGCAACGCCTGATAGATGACATGATTGACGATCTTCACTACCGGAGATTCGTCACCCTCGAAGGAAAGCTCCTGGATCCCATCGATCTCTTCGCTATTGTCTTGCAGTTCCAGTTCCAGGTCACCGTAGTCCTCCAGGACCTCCTCGATCTCCTTGCGACCGTCGCTGAACATTCGGTCGAGCGCCGCTTCGATGCGGAAATCACAAGCCAGAACCAACTGAACCTGACACCGGGTCACATTTCGGATCTCGTCGATCTGCACGATGTCATTTGGATCTGCAATGGCCACCGTCAACACATCTCCACTCTTGGAGATGGGGAGGATCCTGCACGATCGTGCGGTCTTCTCTCGTAGTTCCGCGCAGGGATTTTCATCGAGTTGGAGTCGGTCCAGGTCGATCGGGGCAACCCCCGTCTCCATCGCCAGAACTCCCAGTAATTCGTTCTCTTCCAGTGTTCCGGATTCGACCAACACCTTGGTCACCGAGCCGTTCTCACCGACCTCCTGAATCGCGTCTTCGATGGCCTCATCCTCGACCAGCCTGTGGCGAGAGAGCACCTTTCCCAGTCTTCGATTGAATCTTGTAATGGCGTATGACATGTTCAGGACTGCTTCTGGAAGACTCGCTTGAGTTCATCAGGGTCGGTCGTGCGCGAGATCGCCTCCTCGTAGGTGATCTGCCGGGTCCGATAGAGCTCGTACAACGACTGGTTCATCGTTTTCATACCCAGTCGTCCATTGGTCTGGATCGCCGACGGAATTTGATGCCCCTTGTCATCACGAATGAGGGCTCGAATAGCAGGAGTCGCCAGCAAGACCTCACTGGCGAGCACCCGGCCACGTCCGTCGGAACGGGTTACCAACTGCTGGCAGAAGATCCCTTCCAGGACAAAGGAGAGCTGGGTGCGTATCTGTTGCTGCTGATACGGAGGGAACACATCGATGAGACGGTTCAAACTCTGTACCGCATCATTGGTATGCAGCGTACCGAAGGTCAGATGGCCAGTTTCTGCAATGGTGATGGCTGCTGAGATACTCTCCAGATCTCGAAGTTCCCCGACCATGATGACATCTGGATCCTGGCGCAGGACACGGCGCAGGGCGCTTTCAAAGCTCGGGGTATCGGTTCCCACCTCGCGTTGAGTGACCCTGCAGTTCTTGTTCCGATGAACAAACTCGAGAGGATCTTCGATGGTGACGATGTGATCGTTGCGGTTGCGATTGATCGAATCGATCATGGAGGCCAGAGTCGTAGATTTCCCACTACCGGTAGCACCGGTGACCAGCACCAGTCCCTTCTTCTTCATGCACAGGTTCTCGCAGACATCCAGCGGAAGGCCCAGTGACTCCATTTCGGGGATCACATTGGGGATGACGCGCAGTACGGCTCCGACAGAGCCTCGTTGGTAATAGGCATTGGTACGGAATCGGCCAAGGCCACTGATTCCGAACGCCATGTCCAGTTCTTGTTCTTTCTCGAACTTGCGAATTTGCTCGTTGTCGAGGATCGAGTAGACGATCTGACGTACCGAGTCGCTGTCGAGAACGGCATCCCCGGCGGCAATCAATCGGCCATGAATTCGAATCATCGGCGGGGCCCCCGCGCCCAGATGGAGATCGGAGCCTTCTCGCTCTACCAGTTGCTGTACGAGGTCTTCAATGGTGATCAATTGAGGCTCCTTTTGCTGCCACGGACCGCTTCTTCGGGCGGAAGAAACGGAACGGTGGGATTCCCCGAAGTACTTCGAAGAGTAGCATCCGAGCCGATCATCGAGCCAAGAGGCCCCTCCCTCTGAGGTGCTGGATGAGTCCAGAAGTGGTGCAAGACCCCTCAGGAGCCAGTTCACTACCAGGGCCGAAAAATCGACGAACCAGAACCCGATTCCTACCGTCACGACAGATTCGTAGAAGTTCGTCACGAGGATCGAAGGTGAGGCGCAGAGACCGGATCGGACGGGGAGCCTGAAGCGGACTGCTGTGCCACCTCTCCCCTGCCGAGTGGGGCGAGTGTCCGAGTGCGGAGGAATCAGGTCCGGATGTCGGTCCGGATGTCGGTGAGGATGTCGGTGAGGATGTCGGTGAGGATGTCGGTGAGGTGTCGGTGAGGTTCACCAGCGGTGCAAGGCAAAGGAGGCCACCACCTCTCACCACAAGAGGAGCCGCCGGCTATGCCGACGACTCCTCTCATGGAATCGGTGATGATGGGTGGGTGAAGGGGTGAGTTCTACTCGACCTCTTCCCTCAACGAGCGGGAAAGACGATCACCTCGACCCGTCGGTTTTGAGAGCGCCCCTCCTTGGAACTGTTGTCGGCGATCGGCCTCTGAGCGCCATAGCCGACCGCAGCGATCCTGCTGGTGTCGGCGGCATCGGCGGAGATCAATTCCCTCAACACTGCACAAGCACGAGTCGAACTGAGTTCCCAGTTGGTCGCCCAACGAGACTTGGTCTTCTTGACCGGAGTCGAGTCGGTGTGACCCTCGACTTGAATCTCACGTCCGGAAAACTGATCGCTAAGCACCTGTGCCAATTTCAGCAGCGATTGATGCCCGCGCTTCGAGATCTCTGCGCTGCCCGAGTTGAACAGCACTTGCTGATCCAAGGTCAAGGTCACGGTTCCGCCATCGGAGGCTGCTTTGAGCCCATCGATCCCATCAAATCCACCCAGATCCACTTCATCGATGATGGCAGATGCTGGAATCGGACGCGCCATCAGCGATTGATTCTCTGCCACCAGCGCAGCATTCTTGGCGCTGATATTGGCCATCTTTTGCTGGACACTCACCAGTTCGGAGATGGCACTACTCTGCTCCCGCTCCGCGGTAGCCAGTTGAAATTCTAGCTGGTCTCTCTGCTCCTCAGTCACCCTCAACTTGTCCTGATTATAGGCAAGTTCCCGTTCCAAACTGGTGGTCTGACAACCAGCCATGATCGAGACGACTAGTAGCAGCAATAATCCACGTGAGATCGAAGACATCCAGTTCACTCCCCTTCCAGAAATTTATTGAGAAGCGGAAGCCACGACCGCCTCTTCCCCCTCCAGGAATCGATGTCCCGGACGGTGGGACAGGATAACCCTGTCGGGAGGGCCGGGAAACTCACCCGATGAGAAGAGTCCAAACTCCTCGATCAGCGATCCTGGAACAGACCGACGTATAGTTCCCAGATCGTTTGTAACTCCGGGCGAGCCAGCAACATCGATGCGGCCCCTGCGGCGAGAAATGGCCCGAATGGAATGTAACTGGAGCCCCGAACCACTCGCCACCAGATCCCCACCACCGACCCGAGCAGGCAGGCGATCAGGAAAGAGACGAGAACGGCCTCGGGACCGAGGGTGGCCCCCAGCAACCCCATCCATTTGACATCGCCAAATCCCATCGCAGGCTTGCGGAAGATGATCGAACCGATCCAACCGATCCCCCAGATGGTGCCCGCTCCCACCGCAGCGCCACTCAGACTGTTGAATATTCGATCGACAGGGGAGTTCCACAACTGATCCGCCCCCCCCAGGTAGACTGCGGCGAGAAAACCGCCCACCGCCCCGACCACATAGGCGAGTAGACTCTCCTGAAACGATCGTCGCTGCTGTTGCCAGGTGGGAACCAGGCGCTGAAACGCCTGGCCCAGGACGATCATTGTCGCCGCCGCAGCCCACCAGACGTGAGGTTCGATGGACGCCCACCAGGGATCGGCAATTGGGCCGAGCCCCCCTGCCTCGAGCGACAACCAGGGCATCCAGGGTGAAATCAGCAACAACATCGAGGTCCCGGGAATGGTGAATCGATCGGGAATGATCCGGTGGTCCAGGTCGATGCCGCTGACGACGATCAGGGTGGAGACCCAGATCCACAGCAACAGCACCGAGAACAGATCTTGCGCAAGCCACTCCCCGCCGTATCGCCAGGCGACCAGCAAGAACATGCATGCGGTGAACCCTTCGACCAGTGGGTACCGAGGCGAGATCGGTTCGGAACAATCTCTACAGCGACCGCGTAACCACATCCAGGCGAGAACCGGAACATTATCGAACCAGCGCACCGCAGACTTACAGGAGGGACAAAAGGATCCACGGGGGTGGCTCACTCGTAGCCCCTCGATGGGAATGCGATAGATGCAGACATTGAGGAAGGACCCAACAGTGCCTCCGAGGAGGGCGCTGAAGAGCAGCAAGATCGAGTTGGGAATCAAGTTCGGGATCAAATCGCCTCCTCAAGACGCGACAGGATAGCATCGACCACCCGTGAAGGTGAGATTCCTTCCGTCTCGAGCGGATCGCCGGACAGATGGCGATAGGAAGTTTCTCGCCGGCGTCGCAACTGGCCCAGCAGCCGTCCCGGATCGTCCCCTTCCAGCAGCGGTCGGGACCCTTCACGGCAACGATCGAGCAAGATGGAATCGGGAGCATCGAGCCAGAAACAGCGCCACGTTGATAGCAGTTGACAGACCTCGGCCAGTTCCACAGCCCCGCCCCCGGTCGCCATCACCAGCGGACCCGCTTTCCGCTCGGTGGCATCCGCCACGAGAAGGGCCTCCGCGGCTCTGAAAGCCGGGAGGCCCTTCTCGTGGATCCACCGTGTCGGGCTCCAACCAGATTTCAGTTCCAGCGCCTCATCGACATCCAGAAAAGGAACGCCGATCCGATCCGCCAGCAATTTTCCCACCGTGCTCTTTCCGCTGCCGGAAAGACCGATGAGAGCGATCCTCTCCATCTCCGTCTCTCAGCGACGGGACAAGGGAATCGAAACCTCGATCAGATCGAGATCGCGTCGAATCGTCATCTGGATCTGGATCAGTCCCGAATATTGTAGTGAATCCTGAATGTCCTCGATGGAGCGAACCTCCATCTCGCAGATCCGGATGATCCAATCTCCCCGCTGAAGACCAGCGTCGGCAGCCAGCGAACCCTCGTGCACTTCGGTCAACAAGATACCGATGGTGTTTTCTTCGACCTCGATGCCCAGCATCGGTGGTTCCAGATTTGCCGCTGCAGTCACGACATCCAGGGAAGGTTGCTGTGGGTCGATCTCCTCCAGTGCGGCACGAAGGGCGCTCAGTTGCTGCACCTGGTCACCGCGAAGCACCTCCAACTCGACCGGCGAACCGGCACCAATACTGGCCAGAACCTCTCCGATCGTCTCGAGCGAAGTGATCGTCACGCCATCGATCTGGACCAGGCGATCGCCCACCTCGGCTCCAGCCATCCCTGCGTCACTCCCAGGTAGCACCGCATCGATCAAAGCGCCATCGGCATCCCAGGAGACGATGACTCCCAGCGGACCAGCGGTTGTTCGAGTAGGAACTGTTGTTCTTGTGGTCTCAGTGACTCGTGATGACGCGGTCACTGGGGCCGCATCCTCCATCTCCTGGTCGATCACCGAGGACTGCCCCTCGGCAGAGGGATAGGCTCCAAGGACTCCAGAGACGGTATGCTCGCCGTCTGCACGGGCATATCCGATGACGATGTTCTCGCCAGCATTTCGTCCGGAGAGTGCTTTACGAAGATCATCGATGGTCTGGACCTGTAGCCCCTGGATCGAGGTCAATCGATCTCCCGACTGCAGTTCCATCGCCTCGGCACAGCTGCCGGAAATCACCTCATCGACGAAGACTCCGGCCTGTTTCTCGACCGGAGCCACCCCGAGGAACCCAGGAACTGTTGAAGTCGGTACTGCTGGAGTGGGCACGGCAGAATCGGACCCATCGGAGGCAGAGGTCGGGTCTCCGACACGGACTGCGACCAGGTCGCCGCCACCAAAACGTACTCGAGTGATCCATGGGTGGCCATTACGACTGTAGGAGACCTCCGTCTCAACTCCAGGAATGGTCGAGTTCAACACATCTCGCAGCCCCTCGATAGTACGCACCTGAGTCCCTGTAAGTCCGGTGATCATGTCGCCCACTGCTAGCCCCGCCACCGCACCATTGGATCCGGGTTCGACGCTGACCACCTCGAGACCAAACTCTTCGGTTTGCACGACGTTGATCCCGAGTGAAATCCCTGGCTTCATCACCAGTTCAGGCTTCTTCGGTGCCGGCTCGATCAGCCGAGTCGCAGGAATCGAGATGGTGACATGCTGCTCTTCTTGCCACGGTTTCATGATTCCCCGGCCGGTGACTTTCATCACGCCATCGTCGCCTTTTCTGGCCCATCCGATGGTCACCGAGTCTCCCGCCTTCTTGGAACTGAGAATATCGATCAGTAGGTCCATGTCGGCATCTTCGCCATCCAGTTCAAAGATCGCGTCTCCGGCACGAATGCCCATCTGGTCAGCGGTACTTCCGGCGGTGATCTTCTCGACCAGCACCGAATCGACCGCTTTCACCTCCAGCGCCGCTCCCTGGGCTTCCGTCATCTGAAGGATCTGGATCCCCAGTTGACCGCGCGGTCGCTCTTCATCGGTAGCGGCCGCAACGACAGGGTTCGGTACATCGACCAACCGTGCGCTCAGTTGGACCTCCGCCGCCGCGAGCGCCGCCTTCAGCGATGCGATCTCCGTTTCCAGATCCCTCACCCGTTGTTGGGCCGCCTGAAGTTCTGCCCGTGGATCGACCTGGGCGCGCTGCAATTCCGCGCGGAATTGCGCTCGCATCTTATCCAGTTCAGCATTGAATCGGGCTTCGATCTCCTTGAGATCATCGTCGAGCGTGATGCTGTCCACATCGATCGTGACCGCGCTCGGTTCTGCGGCAAGACTCACCACGGAGATCATGCTCAGAAGCAGGATCAGAATCAGGGCCTTGGCCCCCTGGAATTGGTTCATGATTTTCCCTTCCTCCCGATGGAGGTCCCTTGAACTGGATTGACTCACTCCGTGTCCTCGACATCCTCAGACGATGGATGACCAGGCTTCACAAGAAGTGGATTTTAGACCGACAGGTGCACACTCGGCAACGACCCGTCAGAGGATCTTCGACCATCAAGAATCGCAGAGAAGATCACGGATTCGGTCGATCGCGACCAGTAATTCCGCCTCAGGACGGGCAAAAGAGATCCGAATCGATCCTTCACAACCGAATGCAGACCCTGCCACCACAGCAATATTTTTCTCTTCCAGCAGTCGCAGGGCAAACGCATCTGCATCGGGAGCGACTCCTGCCGGACCGAGTCTCTCCGACAGATCGACGAAGATGTAGAACGCTCCACCGGGAACCGAGAAATTAATCCCCGGAATTCCGGAGAGCCCCTCCACCATCAGATCTCGACGCAGGCGAAAGGTCTCATACATCGAGAGCAATTCAGGATGGTCGTGGTGCTCCAAAGCGGTCGCGATGCAGGCCTGAGATACGGAGCATGGGTTGGCGGAATTCTGACTCTGTAACCTTCCCATCGCAGCCGCTTGGGGTGGATTGCAAACGGTCCAGCCGATGCGCCAGCCGGTCATCGAGAAAGACTTGGAAAGGCCCGAGATCAGGGATACCCGCTGCGGGTCGACCGAGTAGGGGCTGTGCAGTTCACCGTCATGAATCAAGCTCTCGTAAATCTCATCCGAAATGATCCAAAGATCATTGTCACGGGCAAACTCCACCAGTGCGGCGATCTCCTGGGCACTGCTGACGGTACCGGTCGGATTTCCAGGTTCATTGAGGATCAGGCCTGCGGTCCTCGGTGTCAGATGTGGCTCCAGTAGTTCCGGGGTCAGACGATGCCCCGTCTGAGATTGAGTCGCGACCGCCACCGGAACTCCATCGGCCAATCGGATCAACTCTGGATAAGAAACCCAGTGGGGCGCTCCCAGCAACACCTCGTCTGCGGGATCGACCAGTGACAGCAAGCATTGAGAAAGGGAATGCTTCGCTCCAGATGAAATCACCACCTGGGATGGGTCGACCTCGACCTGACGAGTCCTCGCGATGTGGCGACAAATCGCCTCTCGAGCTTCGATGTGACCGGAGGCTGCAGTGTATCGGGTCCATCCATCATCGATGGCCTCCTTCGCCCGCTCACGGATGAATTCAGGAGTAGGAAAGTCAGGTTCACCAACGCTCAGGTTTAGAATTTCTCGGCCATCTCGGACCAGATCCTGCAAACGGGAATTCAAGCTCAAGGTCGCGGATGGTTGGATGGTGCGTACACGCTGGCTGATCATGACGAGTCCCGATTCTATTCTGCAGTCACCAAAGAGAAGCAGATCCTATCTGGAACCTGGACACCATGCGAGAAGACGGCCAAGACTGCGACGAGATCCACTCCTGTACCGCTGAGCAGCCATGTAGCGACAATACGCATCGGTGGCTATGATGGAGACTTATCGGTCTTGATCCCGCAGTTCAAGTCCAGCCCAATGAGGCCGACAGCGGCTGCGCTAACCAGTATGCCTGCCACATGAAATTTGAGGTCCACCATGCCCTGGAATCCCCTCCCACTCACCACATTGGTGATTCTGATCCTGATCGGTTCATTGTGGGTCAGTCCCGAAACTGCTCGTGGCCAGATGCTGTTCAATCGTGGCGACTGCAATACCGATGGAGTCAGTAACATCGCCGATGTGGTCCATGCCCTGGGAGTCCTCTTTTCCGGAGCCGGTCCTGCCAACTGTGCCGACGCCTGCGATGTCAACGACGATGGTGGAAACGACATCAGTGACCCCATCTACATGCTGGGAAACCTATTTTCTGGCGGTCCCAATCCGCCACTACCGGATGATTGTGGACCCGACCCCACCGCCGACAGCCTCGACTGCCTGATCGGCCCTGCCAGCTGCCCGCCGCCTGTGGAAGATTGTGGTAACGGAGTTGATGACGATGGCGACAATGATGTCGACTGCGCAGATTCAGATTGCCAGGGAGATCCTGCCTGCGCCCCTCCACTCTCCTTCTCGCTAGACATGTATCCGATCATCGTCGATCAATGCACCTTCTGTCACGGCCCACCCTCCAATTTCGCCAATCTCGACCTTTCGCTGGAGGCGGGGAATGATCCCTACGCCAGTCTCATCAACATCCCCTCGACCGAATGCAGTTCTTACGACCTGGTGGAACCTGCCGAATCCCAGAACAGTTGGCTATACCGGAAGATCAGCGGGACCCATATTGACGCGGCCACGG
>Ga0209043_1001611_pt1 | contig 12726 bp, 9 predicted proteins | sample SaaInlV_100m_DNA_3_FD_184654 | JGI IMG/M metagenome (GOLD analysis project Ga0209043, IMG submission 184654) | Marine microbial communities from expanding oxygen minimum zones in the Saanich Inlet - SI037_S4LV_100m_DNA (SPAdes) (version 2) | ecosystem: Environmental > Aquatic > Marine >... | reverse complement strand
GAACAATTAAAGTCTTTACCGGATAATGAAAAATCAACTCTTGAAACAAAATTTAAAACTCTGCATTCTTTATCTGTGAAATTAAATGCCCTCGTTCTTTTTTCCGGGTTATGGTTGCTCGGATTAACAGCTTTAAATTTTCAGATCTAATACAAAATATTACTCCATGAATATTCTCGGCATTTCCGCTTTCTACCATGACTCCGCAGCCTGCCTTGTGCACGATGGCGAAATAATCGCCGCCGCTCAGGAAGAAAGGTTCACCCGGAAAAAGCACGACCCCGCGTTCCCTCACAATGCCGTTGAGTTTTGTTTGGAAAAAGGGGGAATCCAAGTAGCCGATCTGGACTATGTCGGCTTTTATGATAAGCCCTTTATCAAGTTCGAACGAATCCTCGAAACTTATTTAGGAATAGCTCCAAAAGGAATAAAACAATACCTGTCTGCCATCCCCATCTGGCTGAAAGATAAATTATGGACCCGGGGCAACATCAGAAAAAATTTGGGTTACGGAGGGCCTGTTTTATTTTCAGAGCACCATGAATCCCATGCTGCCAGCGCATTCTTTCCATCCCCTTTTCAGGAAGCTGCCATTCTGACTATGGACGGTGTTGGCGAATGGGCCACCAGTAGTCTGGCTTTAGGAAAAGATAACAAAATCGAATTACTTCAGGAGTTGCACTTCCCGCATTCTCTAGGATTACTTTACTCTGCCTTCACCTACTACCTGGGATTCAAAGTCAACAGTGGCGAATATAAAGTCATGGGATTAGCGCCCTACGGTGAACCCAAATATTGCGATTTAATTCGCAAATATTTGATCGACCTTAAATACGATGGTTCCTTTCGTATGAATATGGATTATTTCGATTATCTGGGCGGAATGACCATGACCAATGATAAATTCGCGGCCATTTTCGATCATCCGACCCGAAAGTCGGAGTCACAGCTTGGGCAGAAGGAAATGGATATTGCCGCCTCCCTTCAAGAAGTCACCGAAGAGATAATGCTGAAAATGGCTCGTCACATCCGCAAAAAAACAGGCATGAAAAACCTGTGTCTGGCAGGCGGCGTTGCCCTGAATTGTGTAGGTAACGGTAAAATCCTAAAAGAGAAAATTTTTGACAATATATGGATTCAACCCGCCGCCGGTGATGCCGGGGGAGCATTAGGAGTCGCCCTTTGCATCTGGCACCAAGTATTGGGTAATGAAAGAAAGACAAACGGCAAAGATTCCATGAAAGGTTCCTATTTAGGGCCCCAATTTAAAGAAAGTGAAATTAAAAGCTATCTCGATAGTCAGGAAATACCTTACCGACATTTAAATGAAACCGATTTATCCAAAATGGTAGCCGATGATTTAAAAGCTGGCAAAGTTATCGGCTGGTTTCAAGGAGCTATGGAGTTTGGGCCTCGATCGCTAGGAGGTAGAAGCATCCTCGGCGATCCACGCAATCCAAAAATGCAATCCACCATGAATCTTAAAATAAAATATCGCGAATCGTTTCGTCCTTTCGCTCCTTCGGTCCTAGCAGAAAAAGTTTCTGAGTGGTTCGAAATGGATTCAGAAAGTCCTTATATGTTAATGGTCGCAGGAGTAAGGGAAGACAAAAGGATTTCCATGACAGACGAACAGAAGAAACTTTTTGGAATAGATTTATTAAATATTCCCAGGTCTCAAATTCCTGCCATCACTCACGTTGACTATTCCGCTCGCATTCAAACGGTGCATAAGGATACTAATAAAAGGTATTACGACTTGATCAGCGAATTTGAAAAGGCAACTCAATGTGCAGTGCTGATCAATACTTCCTTCAATGTTCGCGGAGAACCAATTGTGTGCACCCCCGAACAAGCCTACCGTTGTTTTATGCGCACTGAAATGGATACCCTGGTTCTCGAAAACTTCGTCCTCAATAAAAAAGATCAAAAACCCCTGCAAGACGATGACGACTGGAAAAAAGAATTCGAACTCGACTAGCCCACTAGCGTGGGCAGGCTATAAGTCTATTCTTGTTTTAGCGAAATAATAACATTTGCGCTTCTGGAAATATTTTATACCTTTGAGAGGATTTCGTAGCTGTGCCTACCTACGCTAGGACAAAATTTATATTCATCGCTTTGACGGTTCTAGCTGCCTACAGCTATGGCTGGAAAGTGACTGAAATTGATCTAGGTGAATTGTTTCGCGATTTCCATTTAGTAAAGCCGCTTGCCAAAGAACTTGTTCATCCCGACTTGTTTACCCGTAAAAAACAAAGCCAGACAACGGAGGCAGAGTTTTTCCTAACAACAGGTTCACCTGGCAACAAAACCGCAGGCAATTCCAACAAAAAGTCTGAACTGGTTTTATCTCAAAGTTCGGGGCAAATTGGGGACCGCTTGATGATAGCAGGGCTACGCTTAAAACAAAACTCCAAAGGCACCCTGTTCTGGGTCAATGAAATCGAGCAGGAATTTCCACTGGGAAATTTTACAACCGATGCAACTGGCAATTTCCAAAAAGACGTTACGGTGCCTCCAAGCGCTCGCGGAAACCGACAAACAGTTAAGGCAGTTGTAACTTGGCCCAAAGGCCCTTTGCAAGCCAGCGAAACCTTACTCCTAACAATTGACAAGATGGTCGAAACCTTGTTCCTGGCTTTGATGGCAACCACCTTCGCCATTTTAATTGCTATTCCATTAAGCCTATTGGCTTCAAGAAACCTAATGACGGGGAACTTCCTAGGAACCCTTATTTATTACAGCGTAAGAACAACACTTAATTTATTGCGGTCTATCGAACCTTTAGTAATGGCCATCCTGTTTGTGGTTTGGGTCGGCATTGGTCCTTTCGCAGGAGTTCTGGCATTGGGGGTGCATTCCATCGCCGCTTTAGTAAAACTTTTCTCCGAACAAATTGAGAGCATCGATACAGGTCCTGTTGAAGCGATTACCGCAGTCGGCGCGAACCCGATTCAAGTGGTGGTGTTCGGGGTTTTGCCGCAAGTGATTTTGCCTTTTCTAGCACTTAGTTTTTATCGCTGGGACATTAATGTACGGATGTCAACAATCATCGGTTTCGTGGGCGGGGGAGGAATCGGTTTCCTGCTGCAACAATGGATCAATCTTCTGCAATACAATGAAGCGGGCACAGCATTGCTAGCTATTGCAATAGTTGTCATCACCCTCGATACCCTGAGCGCAAAAATCCGCGCACACATATCGGCATAACTGGGTGTACCCCCACCAGCAATAAAATCTCAAAATAAAAAACATGTCTAGAAGCCTGAAGGCAATTGTTTTGGTATAAAAGGAATAGACCTATTTCTACCGGGCATGGCGCCGGGGAGCGAGGTGATTGAAGATTTTTATGAATTGTTTTCCCGATTCGGGAACTTTTCGGACTTGCTTCGTCAACAGAATTTCTTTTGAGGTATAGGGGTGTCCATAATAGGTGAGGTTAGCATCACTATCGCTGGTAATGATGGTACCTTTCAAAGAAACACCCCCAAACAGCCCTTTGCTTCTGGAATAGGAATAAATTTCTCCTTGCATGAAAACATCAGCAGAGGCTTCGGCATGGCGCCCTACAGGGCCAGCGGAAATAGCAATATCGCCCCCAAGCGTGAATTGTTCGTTCAATAAACCTTCAAGCCCTCTTTGTGACATAACGAGAAGAATCAAGTCAATCGCTTGCGCCCCGAACTGGAAACCGAAACTTCCCCCAGTGGTAAACAGAAAAGCGGGTGGACCCCACTCTCCGGTTTCTTCAGCGCGGACGGATGCAATTCCTTTTCCATAACGGGCACCCACAAAAAAACCTGCTTTCAACATGGTGGGGAACACGATTATTGCCTTAGCTTTGGATATCAGATTCATGGGAATCTGCTGGTCTGGAGACTTTTGAATTTCTTCCAAAACGAACTGTGACGTGCGGAGTATTTTCCTTTGCTTGCTACCATCTGCCCAAGCTCCGCTCACAAGAAACAGAGTAAAAACAATACCAAAAGAAATTAGTTTCATTAGACCTCCAAATTAGTTTCCTAAAAACACTATAAGGAATTCATGCTTCTAATTCAACCTCCCGAAAAAATCACAAATCAAAATAAGTTTTGCTCTTTTCAGTTTACCGCTTTACCATGCGCGGTAATGACCGACGAAAACGTAGAAAAAATTTTAGGATCCGACGGATTACTTTCTGAACAGTTGGAGGGCTTTGAACATCGGCCCCAACAAATCGAAATGGCACAGGCGGTGGAAACGGCTTTCAGCGATGCAAAGCATCTCATTGTCGAGGCGGGAACGGGAACGGGAAAAAGTCTCGCCTACCTTGTTCCGGCTATTCTTTGGGCAGTGAAGAACAACAAAAAAGTTGTTATCTCTACTTACACAAAAACTCTGCAGCAACAGATACTTAATCATGACATCCCCTTTCTCCGGGAAAAGCTCGGTCTTCCTTTTCGCTATGCTCTTTGCATGGGCAATGAGAATTATCTTTCCTTGCGCAGGCTGAAACGCTCTGCCCAGGCAGGACTTTTCAATAAAGCCGATGAGGAGGCGCAATGGAACGGGGTGTTCGACTGGGCAGTAAAAACCGAAACCGGTTATCGCAATGACCTTCCGTTTGAAGTCATGCCGCAAGTGTGGGAAGAGGTAGGAAGACAGAAAGATCTTTGTCTTGGGAAAAATTGCGAAACTCATGCATCCTGTTTTTATTTTAAAGCACGAAAGAAATGGTTTGGCGCACACTTATTGATTGTGAACCATCATTTATTTTTTGCGAATGTCGCAAATTCTGGGGCCGTACTACCGGCTTTTGACGCAGTGGTATTTGACGAAGCACAAAATCTGGAAGAAGCTGCTACCCAGTTTCTCGGTTTGGAAGTTTCAAACTCGAACCTTTTTTATTTTTTGGATCGACTGCATAATCCGCGCACCAAAAAAGGGTTATTAACACGACTGGATCATGCTTTGGTTCCACATGTGAGAAAGCTGGCAATGACCGTACGCCAGGCCATCGAATCCTTTTTTACTCATTTGCTGGAAGAGTATGGCCGAGAAGATCGAGTTCTGCGTTTTTACAAGCCGCCAGTTCTGGACAATGGAATTTATGTTCCTATGGAAGCCCTGCGAGAAAGTCTTAAATCGCTGGAAACAGGATTGCATTCTGAAGAAGACCGGATCGATGCAGCAGCAGCTGCCGAAAGATGTTTTGAATTCAACAATACGTTGTCCGCAATACTCAATCAAAACTTTAACGGATATGTTTATTGGATTGAGATTGCAAAGCGGAAAAGGTTCCCACGAGTCAGCCTGCGTGGCGTTCCCATTCATGTGGGGGATGAATTACAGGTGCAGGTGTTCAACAAACTGGATCGCATTATTATGACCTCCGCCACATTGACCACCAGCAAAAAATTCGAATTTATTAAAGAGCGACTGGGATTTCAGCCCAATGAAGAATTGCTTCTTGATGCACCATTTGATTACCCCAATCAGGCCCTGCTATATGTTCCAAGTGACCTTCCTGAGCCGGGGGACAAAAATGTACCTTATGTTGGGGAGATTTCAAAACGATGCCGAGAGTTGGTTCTAGCATCCGGTGGAAAAACTTTTATCCTGTTCACCAGCTATGCTTTGCTTAATCAGGTCTATGAAAAACTAGATGAGTGGGGCCTGCCTTTCCCGTTGATTCGGCAAGGTGAGGTACCGACAAACCTGATGATAAAAAAGTTTAAAGAAAAACCATCGGTAATTTTTGGCACGAACTCTTTCTGGCAGGGGGTAGATGTTCCGGGGGAGGCATTGCAAAGCGTGATCATTACGAAACTTCCCTTCGATGTCCCTAAAGAACCCTTGACAGAAGCCAGAATCGAAGAACTTCGGCGTCAACATATCGACCCCTTTTCGCATTATCAAATTCCCCGCGCCATAATCCAGTTAAAGCAGGGGTTTGGAAGGTTGATCCGAAAAAAAACCGACAGAGGTGTCGTATCCCTTCTCGACTCGAGAATCAGCCGCAGAGGTTATGGCAAACAATTCATCGATTCGCTACCGCCCTGCCCCGTGGTTACGGAAATGGATAAGGTGAAAAAGTTTTTCACCTAACAACCTATCACGCTGCACCGGCTTTGAATTCCTGACAAACAAGATAAATCACGAAAAAATTAGAACCTGCGGCAGTAAGAAGGATAAAAACATCTAATCTGTCAAATAATACAAAGGCAAAAAGGAGATAAATGAAATCGCGGTTCGCTAACTGATCGGAAAAAATCTCATTGCAAGACTCCGAGGAAAGCTTCTTTGTTGCTTCGGCCTTCTTCCCCAATATGGATTTGCTTAATAAAATAAAGGCGGTCAGGCTTCCCAACACAGCCAGCATACCCAGATATTTAAAAATAGACTCTCCCGTTGAAAAACACAGGCCCATCCCTATTGCAAAGAACACCGAACAGTGAACAATGTTGTCGGAAATAATATCCAGCTTGGCTCCCCAATCAGATGTCATAAACTTCAAGCGCGCAACCTCCCCATCGGCGCAGTCAACCCAAGCAGACACAAGTAGCAAAACGGAACCTACGATTCCCATTTTGTGACCACCAAAAAAAAAGCATAGTGCCGCAGCCAGCCCGATAAATAAGCTTAGAAATGTAATCTGGTTAGGGGTAAACGAAGTTTTAAGAAAAAAAGATGTGAGTTGGCGAGAGATAAAACGTGTTATCAGGCGATCCATGAAGCTGTCATTATTGAGTCCACCGGACTTCAAAAGCCTTTCTTCTGCCACGGAAAAACCTTTTTCATCTCGCAACCGCTCCGGTTGCTCTAAACTCTCCGACTTTAAAAAATAAATCTTTTTCTTACTGAGACATTGCATCAGTTCTTCTGGGAAGTCCTTGGAGTTATCTGCATCCATCTGAACCATTTGATCTTCATACCCATTTAAAAGGGTAGAGCCATCAAAAATGAGAAATGAAAATGCCTCTGGCAATGACGAAATAAATTCGTTATTGGCCCAGTTAAGCTCTAATTGCAACCTTTGATCCGTTTTGATTGAAGCTAAAAATTCTACTTGGCCATGAAGGGGCTCTTCAGCCCAGAAGACCAGTTTTTCAATCCCCATCTTTTGGAGAGCAAGAATATTTCTCAATAAGAAAGGAACACCTGCGATTTTTTTCAAGTACCACTTAGACTCTGGAAGATGAGGCAAGAATAATATTGCGATAAGCTTTTGAAATACTATCGAAGAATTCAAGTTATCCTGATTCATTAATCAGCGGGGTATAGGCTCGAAGTTAGGCGTATAAACAAAATTCGCAAGAATAGAAATTTTTTCACGCTGAATATTTTTAGGGAAAGGATAAAAAGGTGCGGCTTCTTTAACTGCTTTAAGTGCAGCAACATCTAAAATTTCATATCCCGATTTATCTACCAGATGCACTCCCATAAGGTTTCCATCTTTTGAAATACGAAACTTTAAAGAGAGATCACCACTGATACCTCTTTGTGCCGCATCGGAAGGGTAGATCCAAACTCGTTCAATCTGATGCTTGATGCGTGCAAAATAAGAGGCGTATTTCACCTCTGTAGTATCCAGAGATACTAACTCATCGTCATCTGAATCTTCAAGCGAATCGATATCCAAAGAAGCGAATTGATCGGCATCAAACCCATCTAATAGAGCTAGCGTGCTGCCCGCTCCGGATCTTTGCCTAGAGGAAGGTTTGTTTTTTTGCATTTTGTCCGGGGTTATGGATCTAAACGTCCCGATAGCTGACTCGGGCAAGGGTTGCTTTCTAGGTTTCAAGTGGGACTGTTTTCGAAACTGCTTTTTCGGCGCAATTTTTTTTTCCCGCGTTTGGTTTGATCCGGTTTTTGAAAGGACACCCTTAGATTTTGGCACTACGGTTTTTTTTCTTTTGTAAATTTTTTCAGGAGTTTTATTCTTATTGGAATGAGATCGTCTGTCATATTTCGCCAAAAGCTCTTTTCTTTTTGCTTTTTCTGATTTTACGGGAGGTTTCGGCGTATCAACAATTTTTCCAGGTTTTGTATCCATTTTTTTTTGAGATTCAAAATACTTTACTTGAATTGGAGGCGGTCCTTTAATTTCTTTCTTTTGAACAGGCATCAGCATATGAGCTATAACAAACGAAATATGAAGCCCCACAGAAAGCAGAAGAAATCCGGCCAGCCGGGTTCTGTTCAACAAACTTTTTTCAAACCATTTTTTATTTCTTTTGAGCAAGGTTTAAACCTGAAAAAGGACACCCTGTGGACAGGGTAACTTATAGAGCTATTATAGCGCAGTTTTTCTTATACCAGTTATAAGCCTGCGCTACTTCAGGGGCATTGGCATTGGGCGAAACATAATTGCCGTTTGAGTCAAAGGGTTCATAACCCATTTCCAGTGTTTGATATATTCGATTTAAATAGGCGGGGAAATCCTGGTACATGGGAATTTCTTTTTTCAAACTGGGCATATCCATCTCGCGAAACCTTATTAACTCTTTGCCAAAAGGATGAATGTTTTCCAGCCCTCCCTGATTGCCTGCGAAATGAGTCAACGACTCAAAATCCTCCCAATCTTCCAAAGCATCCACATCTGAAACAAAAGAGGGGTCGTTATGCAGAGTTGTGGTTATAGGAATGTTGAGCACATTGGAAATACTTTTATGAAAGTTTTTTCTCGACATTCCAAATTGATATTGATCGCCAGGGCGGATTTGTTGAATCTGAGAGCGAAATCTAAAATAATGGTCGACCAAGTAAGGCAAAGCCTTAAAAATCCGAATCGGATTTTTAAGAGCCATTTTTATTCCAGCATTAATAATTTGCCCGTCTTTTCTTGAAGAATGAAGATAATCTATGATCTCAGATTCCATTCTCGAAAAATTAATGGGATACAAATTAGGTTCCTTTAAATCATGCAGGTCTCTTTCATTATCATTTAGGATTCGGTAATGATAATTTCTTTTAACGAATTCGCTGTTCGGCTTTTCATTAAACTCTGGGAACATTTTTTGCCGTGAATTCAGCCAAAGAATAATATCGCGACTCTTATTTCCCTGAAAACCTAAAACCTTTTCAAGGTCGTACAGAAAAGGCAGATCACCAGGCTGGAATAAAACCAACTCGTCAATTGCAGGCGCAAGTTTTTCGCGCCCCAAGTTCAAGGTGTGAACCAGATTCAGGTGTCGATCATCTTCACTTACAAATTGGATAGTTTTCCCGCAGGTGCCAACAGTTTGTAAAAAGCGATCCATAACTTGCTGCACTTCATCTGAACCTACCACAACGATTTCTTTAAGACTCGAACACAACAAATTTCCCAATGCGTAGCACATCACCGGAATACCGTGAATTAAAAACAAAAACTTCAGCCGGTCGATTTCATCGTCTCTGGAGCGAAGGATGAGATGGCTGATGCCATTTTTTTCCGATTCTATTTCGCTTTTTGCTTTGGCAATGCTTAAATTGTCAGCTGCCATACGAGAATCATATTTGCTATGGCTGAAGCTGACAATGCATTTTGTGATCTGGGTTTTATTTTTTGCAGGGGTCATAAAAAAAAAATGGCTAGGGGTTACAGGCCCGTTTCAAATGAAATGGAACAAAAATTCTCGCCAAAAGGCAAAATAGGCGTCTTCAATTTATAACGGAAGGACAATACATTTTCCATATAAACTCCATCCTATAATAATGTCTAGAATTTCTCTATTAAACCTTTGAGAAAATTGACTTGATTTATATTTTTCAATAATCATACAATTAAGGGAACCTTAGGAAATTCACCTTGGCCATAAGCGAACCTTTAAGAAATAAAGGGTTGGCTAATTGCCATTTGCATATTTATTAATTATTTGAGACCGCTAAATAAACTCTCAGTAAAAATAAAGGACTTAGGAATGGGCGATAAGATCCACATCGTTGAATTGATCGATCAGATACTGGATGAAACTACAGAAAAGCCGCAATTGCAGGAGAAGGTATTGGATTTGCGTGATGCTCTGTTTCAGGCTCAGCAGACGGCAGAGCAATATGCTCTAAAAATAAAAACACTTGAAGAAGCAATCGAAAAGCTGAAGTCACCGGCCCACCGAATTGGAACCGTTTTAGGTCAGGGTGAAAGTGAGCTTTTCCGTATTGTATCAGGGGGTACCGAATATCAGGCAGCGGTCGCTCCTGAGTTGATAGAAGATGAAGGATTGAAACTGGGAGATCAGGTGGCCCTTAATGAGGGGTTTGTCGCTATTGCTAAATTGCCCCTTCCCACTCAAGGACCCTTGGCCAGAGTTTCTGGAAAGCTTCAAGGTGGACAGTGGCTAATTCAAGGAGCAACGGGAAACTCAGAAACGATTGTTCAATCCCATGCCGATCTTGATGCTTCTTCCCTGAAAGAAGGCGAAGAAATTTTTATGGATTCAAACCAAAGGGTTATTCTCGGCAAACTGCCCAAACGCGAGTCGCGAACCTTAATCGAGGATGATTTTGAAAAGGTAGAATGGTCACAAGTAGGCGGACAGGAAAAAGTCAAAGAAGAGGTCCGCAAAGTTTTAGAGTATCCATTGTTGCACGGAGAAATTTTGAAAAAAATGGAATATCAGGTACCCAAAGGTTTCCTTTTTTATGGTCCTCCCGGTTGTGGCAAAACTCTCGTTGGCAGAGCTATTCTCTCGGAAGTACTCAGCAAACTTTCTGAACAGGAAAGTACCGAATTGCAGGGTCGATTCATCCATGTAAAAGGTCCCGAAATTTTAAATATGTGGCTCGGTGAATCAGAAAGAAAAATACGCGAAATTTTCAAAAAAGCCAGAGACTATAAAGAAAAAGGTCAGGTGCCTTTTATATTCATTGATGAAGCAGAATCAATTTTGGGTACCCGGCAGGCATCGCGTGGATCAAACATCAGCAACACGGTTGTCCCCATGTTCTGCGCGGAAATGGATGGCATCCAGTCACTCCGCGATACAGTGGTAATCCTCGCGACCAACCGACCTGACCTGATTGACCCTGCCATTATCCGTCCCGGAAGAATCGACAGAAAAATTAAAGTCAGTCGACCTAATCGAGATGAATGCAAACAGATACTACGTGTTTACCTTAAAGATGGACTTCCTCGGGAGCATGAAGATTTCGATAAAATGGCAGAACCCTTTCTGGACGGTCTTTTTGCCCGAAACCCGGAACAAGAAGTCCTGGTGCTGACCTTGCGAAGTGGTAGCAACAAAAAAATGTATTGGAGCGATTTCATTTCCGGAGCCACAATAGAAGGCATTACGAAACGCGCTAAAGAGCGTGCTATCGAAAGGGCCATTAAAGGAGATAAATTATGGATAACGGTGGATGATCTGACCACAGCACTGGAAACCGAATTTAAAGAAGGCAGTCTGTTGCCAGCCGAATCAAATTTAGAAGATTGGCTACAGCTATTAGATATGGAATCAAAAAATGTGGTGCGAGTTCGAAAACCTAATGAGTCTGATACCGCTGCAGAAAATACGAGCCGCCGGTCTGTAATATGAAGGAAATCATCCCGCTTCTTGGCTTGGAAACGGAATACGGAATCATCCGTGAAGACATGGAAGATTCAGATCCCGTTGAAGAGTCCATGAAGCTTTTAAAAAGTTGTACTCAGAAAAGCGTCTTCGGTAAATGGGCTTATTCCCAGGAAAATTCGCATCAGGATATGCGCGGCTTCCGGGTAACCTCACTCGCGCAAGATGAAGAAGAAGATGCGTTTTGTGCTCAAGATAGAAAACGACCGTACTCTTACTTGGAGATGAAATGCGACCGAGTTCTGGCAAATGGTGCGCGTTTTTATAACGACCACACTCATCCAGAATACAGTACACCGGAATGCAGCTCCCTCTTTTCTCTTGTAGCTCACGATGTAGCAGGAGAAAGGATTGTAGCCGAAAGCACAAAAATTCGAAATCAGGAGATTGGAGAAAAAGCCGTTCAGGTTTTTAAAAACAATACTGATTACAGCGGTCATAGTTACGGAACACATGACAATTACCTTGTGCCGCGTGACATCCCCTTCGATCTTCTAGTGAAGGGGCTGGTCCCCTTTCAGGTAACACGACAATTGTATGCCGGAGCAGGAAAAGTTGGATCTGAAAATCCTAAAACCAAAGGCTACAAAGGAATACAGTTAGCCCAGCGTTCCGATTTTATCGAAACGATTTTAAGTATAGAAACCATGACCCAGCGGCCCATCATCAACACGCGTGATGAGCCACACGCTAGCCGCAATGAATATCGTCGGCTACATTTGATTATGGGGGATGCGAACATGTCCGCCTATGCAACTGCGCTAAAGGTAGGTAGTACCCTACTTGTACTCAATCTGATTGCAAGCGGGGCCTCGTTTCCAGATATTGAGCTGAAAAATCCTGTTGAAGATGTGTTGCGAGTATCACAGGATAAAAACGCGATCCTGAAAAGAAATTCAGGCAATTCGATTACAGCATTGGAGATTCAAGAAAGCTATCTTGAAGCCGTTGAAAAAAATTATTCAGGGGGAAATAAAGAGTCCGACTGGGTTATTAAAGAATGGAAAAGGACTCTTGACGAGCTTAAACACAACCCCGCAAAATTATCAGATAGAATCGACTGGGCTATTAAGGAAAAACTCTTCACCGAGTTTATGGAAACTGAAAACATGGATTGGGACGACCCCATGCTGCAAAGCCTGGATCTGGAATATCACAATCTCGATCTCGACCGAGGTTTGTATCGAGG
>Ga0209043_1001609_pt1 | contig 12731 bp, 11 predicted proteins | sample SaaInlV_100m_DNA_3_FD_184654 | JGI IMG/M metagenome (GOLD analysis project Ga0209043, IMG submission 184654) | Marine microbial communities from expanding oxygen minimum zones in the Saanich Inlet - SI037_S4LV_100m_DNA (SPAdes) (version 2) | ecosystem: Environmental > Aquatic > Marine >... | reverse complement strand
GAACCAGCATTAGCTGATACAGATACAAGTGATGCTGCTAGTGCAGTAAGACCTATTTTTTTCATGTTCATATTAATTACTCCTTTATATTTAATTGTTATTATTAATAATAAACATGGTGGTTTTAATACTTTTAAGCCTATTTTTATTTTTAAAATCACTATAAAAGCAAAAAATGTACAATGTGTTGCATTTTTGCATCACTTTCACTTTTTTGATATATTTAGGACAATTAACGATTTTATTGTATAAGAAATTTTCAGTAAATAATCATGTTTTTAATTAATAATATTAAATTTATAAGCTTTTTAGCCATAATTACACTTTTTCTAAATGGCTGTAATGGAAAATTTCCTGGTGCTGATGCTAGAAAATTTCCTGCTGATCCAGAAAAAAGGGTTGAACAGAATCTTAAAGAAGGAAGAGGATTCAAGCTTAATGATCAATTTGGTAAATCAAGAGGAGGTGTATTTGATTTTGCAAACTCTAATGGTCTATGGAGAGCTTCATTAGATGTAATAGATTTTATGCCTTTAACCTCAGTAAATTATAGTGGTGGTATAATTATAACAGATTGGTATTCAGAAAATAATAATCAAAGTGAGAGTATAAAAATTTCAATTAGATTTATGACAAATGAAATAAGGTCTGACGCATTGAACATTAAAGTATTTAACAGAAAATGTTCAGACAGTTTTTTAAAATGTAAAATTACAGAAACTGAGGGAGTTCTAGTTACTGAACTTAAACGAGAAATATTGAAAAAGGCTACATTGTATAAAAAAATGGATGAAGATAAAAAGGGTAATAAAAATTATAAGTATCCTAAAAAAATAAAAAAAAAGAATTAGACCTTAAGTCTCAAGATATATAATAATTTTATTGTGGAAAGATATAATTTTAAAACAGTTGAAAATAAATGGCAACAATATTGGGAACAAGAAAAAATATTTTCTACAAAATTAGATAAATCCAAAAAAAAATTTTATTGCCTAGAAATGTTTCCATATCCATCTGGAAAAATTCATATGGGTCATGTCAGGAATTATACAATTGGTGATGTATTAGCAAGATTTAAAGCTTTACAAGGTTATAACGTTCTTCATCCTATGGGATGGGATTCTTTTGGAATGCCTGCTGAAAATGCTGCAAGACAAAATAAATTGAGTCCAAAAGAATGGACTGAGTCGAATATTTCGACCATGAAATCACAATTAAAAAAAATTGGACTTTCAATTGATTGGGGTAGAGAAATATCAACATGTTCTGTTGATTATTACAGACATCAACAAGAATTCTTTTTGGAATTATTTGACAAAGGACTTGTTTATAGAAAAGAACAAGATGTTAATTGGGATCCTGTGGACCAAACAGTTCTTGCGAACGAACAAGTTATTGATGGCAAAGGATGGAGATCAGGAGCTCAAGTAGAGAAGAAAAAATTAAATCAATGGTTTTTTAATATTACTAAATTTTCTAATGAATTATTAGAAAGTTTAGATGGACTAGAACAATGGCCAAACAAAGTAAAAACAATGCAAAAGAATTGGATAGGAAAATCATTTGGCTGTGAAGTAAATTTTGAAATATCATCACCAAAGAATATTAAGGAAATCAAATGTTTTACCACAAGACCTGACACATTATTCGGCCTTTCCTTTTTAGCTTTATCAGTTGACCATCCTTTATCTAAATTTTATGAAAATGATGAAAAATTTAAAGAATTTAAACAAAAATGCTCTAAAGATGGAACTACTGAAGAAGCCCTAGCAAATGCTGAAAAAATTGGATTTAAAACCGATCTTGAAGCTATTAATCCATTAGATAAAACAACAAAGGTTCCTGTTTATTTCGCAAATTTTGTTTTAATGGATTATGGACTTGGAGCTGTTTTTGGTTGTCCTGCACATGATCAACGAGATCTTGATTTTGCAATTAAATATAATTTAGATGTAAAAACAGTAGTGACCCCAGATAAAGATCAAAGAGATTTTAAGGTCGATAAAGAAGCCTATACAGGAACTGGTTATATTTTTAATTCAAGTTTTTTAAACGGTTTAAAATGTCCTGGAGAGTCTATAATTAAAACTATAGAGCACCTAGAAATTAAAAAATTAGGAAAAAAGAAAATTAATTTTAGACTTAAAGATTGGGGTGTATCAAGGCAAAGATATTGGGGATGTCCAATACCAATAATTTATGATGAAAATAATACTCCTCATAAACTTCCAAAAGAAATGCTACCCGTTGAATTACCTAATATTGATAAATTAGAGTCAACTGGAAACCCTCTAGATAAATTAACAGAGTGGAAAAATATAAAAATTGATGGAAAAAATTTTACAAGAGAAACTGATACTCTTGATACATTTGTTGACTCCTCATGGTACTTTTTAAGATTCTGTTCTCCAAATAATGCGTCATATGGATTTTCTTACGATGACATAAAATATTGGATGCCAGTAGATCAATATATTGGTGGTGTTGAACATGCTATATTACACTTATTATATTCAAGATTTTTTATGCAAGCTCTTTCATTTGAAAATGAAAAATTTGACATTAAAGAACCTTTCAAAGGACTATTTACTCAAGGTATGGTTTGTCACGAAACTTATAAAGATGAAAACAACAACTGGATCAGCCCAGATGAATTAATTAGTAAAGATGGAAAAAAATACTTAAAAAATGACACATCAAAAATTGTAAAAGTTGGACCATCAGAGTCGATGTCAAAATCAAAAAAAAATACAATTGATCCAGAGAATATTATTAATAATTATGGAGCTGACTCTGTCAGACTATTTATTTTATCAGATAGTCCACCTGAAAAGGATGTTCAGTGGTCTGAGGAAGGAATTATTGCTTCATTTAAGTTTATCCAAAAGTTATGGTCTCTGCATGAAAAGATTTTAGAAGAAATTGATAAAGATCACACAATAGATAAAAGTGATGAATTAATAAAATTTACAAACAAATTTATAAAAAAAATTACTAATAATCTGGAAAACTTTAACTATAATATAATAGTTGCTAATTTGCATGAGATGCATTCTTTTTTAAGTAAAGAAATAATTAAAGGATATCAAAAAAAAACAATATTAGTAAATTATAAGAAAATTTTAATAACGATGATGCCAATTTTACCACACTTATCTAACGAATGTTTAGAAAGTATCAGAAAAGACAAAGTTGAAATTAATTGGCCAAAATATGACGAAAAGTATATCAAAGAAGAAGCAAGTATAGTTGTTATTCAAATCAATGGAAAAAAAAGAGGTTTGGTTAACGCCAAATTAGACTTATTAGAAGATGAAATAATGAAATTAATTAAAGATGATAAAAATTTAAACAAATATTTAGTTGATAAAGAAATTAAAAAAAAGATTTACATTAAAAACAAGCTTATAAATATAATCATCTAAAATTTATGAGAAATATAATTTTAATTTTCTGTTTAATTTTTTTATGTAGTTGTGGCTATACTTCAATTTATAAAAATCAGAAATCTCAAGATTTTCAAATTAATATAATTGAAATGGTGGGCGATAATGAATTTAATAACTTATTCAGAAATGAACTTGGGTTATATTCTAACACAGATTCAAATGAAAAGTATGATATTTTGGTAAATTCTAAATACCAAAAAATTATTGTTTCTAAAAACTCTTCAGGAGTTGCAACAGACTATAAAATTTTAGTAAATACAAAAATTAATGTTAATCTTAACAAGGAAACAAAAAAATTAGAATTTAATGAAAGTATTAATATCAAAAATAATTCTAATTCGTTTGAACAAAATAGATATGAAAGAAATATTAAAAGAAACTTTGCTTCATCTATAAGAGAAAAATTTTTAATTAAAATATTAAATTTAAATGATAATTAAATCATATGAAGTGAATAAGATTAATCCTGAAATACATAATTTATTATTGTTTTATGGTAAAAATGAAGGTCTTAAAAATCAAATAACAAAAAATATAGTCAAGAATACTATTAATATTCACAATTATGATGAGAAGGAAGTTTTGGATAATGAAAATGTCTTTATTGATAATTTATTAACAAAATCACTTTTTGATGAAAAAAAATTAATAATTATCAAAAGATCAACTGATAAAATTTTAAAAATTATAGAAAGCTTAAAATCAGAAAAACTCGAAGACATAACTATTATTATTAATGCAGATAATTTAGAAAAAAAGTCGAAACTGAGATCTTTTTTCGAAAAAAATAAAGAAACAATTTGTATTGCTTTTTATCCTGATAATGATCAAACTTTATCAAAATTAGCTTACGATTTTTTAAAAAATAAAAAAATTTCGATCTCACAATCGAGCATAAACTTAATCATAAATAAATGTAATGGGGATAGAGAGGCACTCTACAATGAGCTTAATAAGATAGATTTATATACGCAAAATGGAAAAAAAATTACAACTGAAGATATAATGAAAATAACTAATCTCATCGAAAATCATAGTGTTTCGGAATTAGTGGATAATTGTTTAGCAAAAAACAATAAAAAAATAATTAATATTTTAAATGAAAATAATTTTAATAATGAAGACTGTATGTTAATCGCAAGATCTCTTTTGAATAAATCAAAGAGAATACTTCATCTTGTTAAAGAATTTCAAAATAATAAAAATATTGAATTAACTATTTCTTCAGCAAAACCACCTATTTTTTGGAAAGATAAAGAAATTACAAAACAACAGATAAAATACTGGAGACCAGAAAACATTAAAGATTTAATCTATAAATTAACTGATATAGAGCTTTTGATAAAAAAAAATGTAAACAACTCTATTAATTTAATTACCGATTTTATTTTGGAGCAATCTTCATCAAAGTCTAATAATTAGATTTAATAATTTCTATTATCTTATTTAATTGATCTAAACTTTTATATTCAAAAGAGATTTTACCCTTATTATTTTTTTTATTTTGAATTGAAACATTTATTCCAATTTTATTTGAAACAGAATTTTCAAGATCCTTTATATTTGCATCATTAGAATTTGTTCGCTTTAATTTTTTAGTTTTGAATATTTTTACAAAACTTTCTGCTTGTCTTACTGATAATTTCTTTTCCACAATTTTATTAGCAACAAATGAGGCATTTTCTAAACCTACCAAAATCTTTGCATGTCCAGCACTTAGTTTTTGAGACTCTATCAATTTGATTACCTCTATTGGCAATAAAAGAAGTCTCAAACAATTTGTAATATGGCTTCTACTTTTTCCAATAAATTTTGAAACTTTTTCATGGTCATAAGAAAAATCATCTATTAATCGCTTATAACCTTGGGCTTCCTCAAGAGGATTTAAATCATGTCTTTGAACATTTTCAACGATAGCAAATTCCAATGATTTTAAATCATCTGCTTCTGTTACAACTACTGGCACTGTATGTAAATTAGCTCTTTGTGCTGCGAGCCATCTTCTCTCACCTGCTATTATTTCAAATTTAGATTTATCATCATTAGATTTTCTTACAATAATCGGTTGTAAAATTCCTCTTTCTATAATTGAGTTTGTAAGGTCTTTTAAATTATCTTCGTCAAAAATTTTTCTTGGTTGATACTTGTTAGGTATTAAATCACTAACAGATAATTGGTTTTTTTGTGTTTCAACTTTTGTTTCTCCAATTAAAGAAGATAGACCTCTACCCAAACCTTTTTTTATTTTATTTGAGTCCATTAAGCAGCACTTCCAATAGTTGTCTCTTGATTTATAAATTCATCAGTAAAACTAAAATATGATTTACTTCCAGGACAAGATTTATCATAAATTAAAACTGGCATTCCATGGGATGGGGCTTCTGACAATCTCACGTTTCTGGGTATTACTGTTGAATACACTTTTTCATTAAAATAATCTCTTGCTTCTTTTTCAACTTGTGATGACAGTTTATTTCTTTTGTCATACATAGTTAGAAGTATTCCTCTAATTTTTAATTCTGGATTTAAGTTAATTTTTATTCTCTCAATTGTTTTCATAAGCTGCGTTAAACCTTCCAGTGCAAAAAATTCTGTCTGTAAGGGAACAACTAACGACTGTGAGGATACTAATGCCATAACTGTTAGCAAACTAAGTGATGGTGGACAATCAATAAGAATATAATCATATACACCTCCAGAATCATTTAAATATGCGGTTAATTTATGCTTTAATAAAAATGCTCTGTTACCATCATCTGCAGTTTCAACTTCTAACCCTGATAAATCGACATTTGAGCTTATAATATCTAAATTACTAAACTCAGTTTTTTTAATTACGTCAAAAATTTCTTTTGTACCATTTAATACACCATAAATTGTGTCACTAGAATTTTCCATATTAGATAATCCAAGACCTGTTGTTGCATTTCCTTGTGGATCTAAATCTATAACTAAAATTTTTTTATTTTGCTGAGATAACCCTGCTGCAAGATTTATTACCGTTGTAGTTTTACCAACCCCACCCTTTTGATTTATGACAGAAATAATTTGCATTTAATTTTTGTTTTTTTTTCTAATTTTTTTTATATTTAATAAAAATGAATCTTCGTTTGTTAAACTTTTTTTTTCTGTGTATTCTAGATCCCAATTCTTTAAAGAATTTTCAAAAACTTTTTTTCCGTTTTTCCCCATAAAGAAAATTAAATTAGTGTATCGTGAAAAATTTTCATAAACTAAATCCAAAATAACTGGCATTGGTTTAAATGCTCTAGACATTATGGTTCCTGTTTCTAGTTTTTTTAAGTCAAAGATATTTTCTTGAAATATTTTTGTGTTTAATTGCAATTTTCTAGACACATCTTTTAAAAAAAGACTTTTATGATGACTTTTTTCATATAAATACATTTTAATGTTTTTTTTCATGTTTTTTAATATAATTGCTATAACAATGCCAGGCATTCCACCTCCTGAACCTAAATCTGTGGTTGTATTTTGATTAAAATCAATAAAATCAATAATTTGTGCTGAATCTATTATATGACGTGTCCTAATAACATCATTTTTTGCATTTTCTTGACTGATTATGTTAATTTCTTTATTTTTTTCCATTATCATTGATAGGAATATTTCAAAGTCTAAAAATGTTTCACGTGAAACATTTAAGGTATTGAGTCTGTTATATGAATCTATAATTTCTTGTTCCATTAAGCTATATGCTTAATAGACTTTCTTTTAACATGTGACAACAAAATATATACAGCTGCAGGGGTAATTCCATCAATTCTAAGTGCCTGACCCATCGTTTTGGGTTTAATCTCTTTAAATTTTGCTTTTACCTCATTTGACAGCCCTGAAAAACCATCATAATTGATGTTATCTGGAATTATAAGATTTTCATCTCTTTTGAAAGCTAAAATATCTGCTTTTTGTTTTTTCAAATAACCCCTATAATGAGCATTAATTTCAACCTGTTCATCTATTTCATTATTAAAATAGGGAATATCCGACCATATTTCTCTAATTTTACCCATATCTACTCCTTTTTGGGTTAATATTTCATTAGAGGATCTCAAAACCCCATCTTTTGCTATTTTTATACCAAATTTGTCAGCTTTATTGGGTGATATCAAAGATTGTTTCATTTTTACATTGATTTGGTTAATTTTATCGAATTTATCTAAATAAAAAGCTTTTCTTACATCACCAATTAATCCTATCTCAATTCCTTTAGCAGTTAATCTTTGATCTGCATTATCAGACCTAAGACTTAATCGATATTCTGCTCTTGATGTAAACATCCGATATGGTTCGGTCACACCTTTAGTCACTAAATCATCAATCATTACTCCTATGTAAGCATCAGATCTATCAAGTATAAAAGGCTCTAAATTTTTAATGGATAAAGCTGCATTTATCCCAGCTATAAGACCCTGTGCTGCTGCTTCTTCATATCCTGTTGTTCCATTGATTTGCCCAGCAAGATAAAGATTGCTAATCTTCTTTGTTTCAAGCGTTAAAAGCAATTCTCTAGGATCTATATAGTCATATTCTATAGCATATCCTGGTCTTATAATAGAAACATTTTCTAAACCATTGATATTATTACATATTTCTTGCTGTATGTGTGCTGGAAGTGATGTAGATATACCATTTGGGTAGATTGTATAGTCATTAAGCCCCTCTGGCTCTAAAAATATCTGGTGTCGACCCTTATCAGCAAATTTTACAATCTTGTCTTCTATAGATGGACAGTACCTAGGTCCAACACCTTGTATGCTACCAGAGTACATGGCACTTTTAGATAAATTTTTTTCAATAATTTTATGAACCTTATCATTAGTATAAGTCATGCGACATGAAACTTGCTTGTTAATATTTTTTTTAGTTAAGAAAGAAAAAAAATAAGGATCATCATCAGCAAACTGTTCTTCTAAATTTTCATAATTAATTGTTCTTGAATCAAGTCGGGGAGGGGTTCCAGTTTTTAATCTTCCTACTTTAAAATTGTATTTTGCTAATTGTTCACTTAGTCCTGTTGAAGGTTTCTCATCATACCTTCCAGCTGGTGTTCTTTCGTCACCTATATGTATTAAACCATTTAAAAAAGTGCCCGTTGTGAGTATTAACTTAGAACAGAGAACTTTTTTACCTTCTTTAGTTTCAAAACCAGTTATTGTATTTTTGTTAAAAATAAACTTTATCACAGGATCAGAAAAAATACTTAAATTACAATAGTTTACAAGTTTTTCTTGCATATATTTACGGTATAGCGATCTATCTGATTGAGTTCTTGGTCCTCTTACAGCTGGACCTCTACTTCTGTTTAATAATCTAAATTGAATGCCTGATTTATCTGCGACTTCACCCATAACACCATCAAGGGCATCTATCTCTCTTACTAAATGACCTTTACCTAAACCACCTATTGCTGGATTACATGACATTTCTCCAATTGTTTCTATCTTGTGAGTAAACAATGCAGTATTAACGCTTAGCCGTGCAGAAGCTGCAGCAGCCTCACAACCTGCATGGCCACCACCTATTACCACAACATCAAATGATAAATCATTTTTCATAAGCTAAATTTATAACTGATTATTTTATTTACAAGGCAAGTATAGTTTTGCTTAAATAAGCTATAATTATCAACGTTTTTTAGTAAAAAAAGGCTTAAAAACAAGTAAAATGAGGTATTATTTACCTATACAAAAATCATTGAAAATACTACCTAATATCTCCTCAACATCAACTTTTCCAACAATCATCCCAAGATGTCTTGTTGCTAATCTTAAATCTTCTGCAGCTTTATCAAAGTTCTCAACTTCATTTTTTTTATTAAAACTATTAAGATGCTCCAAACTCTGTTTAAGATGTTGTCTATGTCTCTCTCTAGTAATTAAAATATCATCACTTGTTATAAATTTATTTTTTAAATTATCTTTTATTTTTGAAATTAATTCATTGATGTTTAAATTTTCTTTAATTGATATTAATACATGATTTAATTTTTTGATCTCAGGATCAATATCTCCCTTTAAAAGATCTGATTTATTTATTACTAAAATCGCATTTTGATCTAATAATCCCTTTAAAACATCAGTAAAATCAAGGTTTTTGGCGTCAACTACTACCAACTTTAAATCGGCTTCTTCTGCTCTATTTAAAGATAATTTAATACCTTTCTTTTCAATCTCATTTTTGGACTCTCTTATACCAGCAGTGTCAGAAACAATTACTGGATAACCATCTATATTAAGATGAGTTTCAATTACATCTCTTGTTGTTCCTGCAATCTCTGAAACTATTGCAACATCTCTATTAGATAAATGATTTAAGAGACTTGATTTGCCTGCATTAGTAGGTCCAAGAATTGCAATCTTAAAACCCTCTCTAATTCTTTCTCCAACTTTTTGATCATCTAAAATCTTTTCGATATTTATTAAAACTTCGTTTGAACTTTTTTTAATTTCTTCCAAAATATCATCTGGTAAATCTTCATCTGGAAAATCTATTTTTGCTTCAACATGAGATAATATTTTTAAAAGTTTTTCTCTTAAAAAATTAAATTGATCAGCAGATTTTCCATTCATAATTTTGATTGCTTGCTGTCTTTGAATTTCAGTTTCAGATGAAATTAAATCTGCAACGCTCTCAGCTTTAAGCAAATTTATTTTACCGTTTTGGAATGCAAGTTTAGTAAACTCACCTGGTTCTGCTAAACGACAATTTTCAATATTTGAAATAGACGTATGTATAGCATCAATTACAGCCTTGCTTCCATGTACTTGTATTTCGGCCATATCTTCGCCTGTGTAGCTCTCAGGGCCAGGAAACCACAATATTATACCTTCGTCAATTAGCTCAGAAGTGTTGATTTTGTTGATTTTTCTAAGTGTTGCCACCCTTGGTTTCGGAACACTACCACCAGTCAATAATTCAATAGCTTTAGCGGTTTCTTGTCCTGAAATTCTTATAACAGCAATACCAGATACCCCCGGTCCACTTGATAAAGCATAAATTGTCATTGGAAGATTATAGCTTCAAACCAAGGTGTCTGTAAAACTTTAATTGTAATGATTAAAAATTATGCTGGTTTATTCATTGAGTTAAAAAACTCAGCATTATTTTTTGTATCTTTTAATTTTGAATTGATAAATTCAATTGCATCCATAGTTCCCATTGGTGCAATTATTCTTCTAAGAACGTTCATTTTTTGTAAATCATTTTTATCAAATAATAGTTCTTCTCTTCTTGTTCCAGATTTTGTTATATCAATTGCAGGGTAAATTCTTTTATCAGCTATTTTTCTATCAAGAACAGTTTCACTATTTCCTGTTCCTTTAAACTCTTCAAAAATAACTTCGTCCATTCTGCTACCTGTATCAATTAAAGCAGTTGAGATAATTGTTAAAGATCCACCTTCTTCAATATTTCTTGCTGCACCAAAAAATCTTTTTGGTCTTTGAAGTGCGTTTGCATCTACACCACCAGTTAAAACTTTTCCGGAGCTTGGAATTACAGCATTATAAGCTCTTCCTAATCTTGTTATCGAGTCTAATAAAATAACAACATCTTTTTTATGTTCTGTTAATCTTTTTGCTTTTTCAATAACCATCTCAGCAACAGCAACATGACGTTGTGCTGGTTCATCAAAAGTAGAGCTAATGACTTCACCTTTAACAGTTCTTTGCATATCCGTGACTTCTTCTGGTCTTTCATCGATCAATAAAACCATTAAATAACTTTTTGGATAATTTTTAGCAATTGAGTTTGCAATACTTTGTAAAATCATTGTTTTACCAGCCTTTGGTGGTGAGATAATAATAGATCTTTGCCCTTTTCCAATTGGGCTTACAAGATCAATTAATCTTGGTGTTAAGTCTGGTTTTTTTTCAATTTTTGTTGTCTCTACCTCCATGACCATTTGCTGATCTGGATAAAGAGGTGTTAAGTTATCAAATGCAATTTTGTGTCTTGCTTTTTCTGGTTCTTCAAAATTAATTTTACTAACTTGAAGTAATGCAAAATATCTTTCGCCTTCTTTTGGGGCTCTAACTGGTCCTTCAACCGTATCACCAGTTCTTAGTCCAAATTTTCTAATTTGGCTTGGGCTTACATAAATATCATCTGGTCCTGGTAAATAGTTTGATTCCATTGCTCTTAGAAAACCAAATCCATCTTGTAATAATTGCAAAACACCGGCTCCAGTAATTTCTTCTTTTTCTGCAACTTTTTTTAAGATAGCAAAAAGGATTTCTTGTTTTCTTAAAGTGCTAGCATTCTCTATACCAAGTTCTTCAGCTTGAGTAATAAGTTGTTCGGATGATTTTAGTTTTAACTCTTGGATGTTCATGATTTAAATTTTAAGGACTAAATAGATAAATTTAATATATATACTTAGAGTAATATTTCAACCCTAGATTGGCTTAAAAATAACGAGAAATACAATAAAAATAAGCATTACCGTTGGAATTTCATTGATTATTCGAAAGAATTTTGCAGATCTAATGTTAGTATTATTTTTTAGAGATAAAAGACATTTCCCAAGATAATCATTGTAAACAGATAATAGGATAACCAACACTATTTTTAACTGCATCCATAGTTGAGAAAAAATTTCTATACCATTTAGATAGATTAAAATTAAACCAAAAATCCATGTAAAGATCATTGCTGGACGCATGATGTAATAAAAAAGTCTTTTTTCCATTACTTCAAAAATATCAGCAGCTTCTTTTTTTTCTCTATTCTCAACATGATAAACAAAAATTCTTGGAAGATAAAGTAGCCCTGCCATCCAGGAAACAACAGCAATCAGATGTAAACTTTTAAATAATAAATAGCTATTCATAATTTAAACATGGGCATTTAGTAAATTGATTTGGGCATTGTATTTTTGGAGGAAAAAGTTCTCCATTAAAATTATAATCCTGTTTTTTTATAATTAAATTGGACATTGCCTTTATAAAATATTCATTCGTACCTAAAGCGGGCACTCTTGTATAATTTTTACATCCATTTTTATCAGCCAATTCTTTATATTCTATATCTAGCTCAACTAAAGTTTCCGAGTGCTCTGATACAAACGCAATGGGAACTAGAACAATATGTTTTCCTAGTTTTGAATTTTTTACAATTACATCTTCTGTAGATGGGCCAATCCATTTTAAAGGTCCGACACGACTTTGATAGCTCAAAATCCAATCTAAATCTTTAACATTTAAAGACTTAACAACTTTTTCAACAGACTGTTCTACTTGCCATTGATATGGATCGCCTTTT
>Ga0209043_1001594_pt1 | contig 12773 bp, 16 predicted proteins | sample SaaInlV_100m_DNA_3_FD_184654 | JGI IMG/M metagenome (GOLD analysis project Ga0209043, IMG submission 184654) | Marine microbial communities from expanding oxygen minimum zones in the Saanich Inlet - SI037_S4LV_100m_DNA (SPAdes) (version 2) | ecosystem: Environmental > Aquatic > Marine >... | reverse complement strand
TGCAATGGGTGGTGGAGATATTCTTCCAGCTCTTGAAGCAGGAACAATTGATGCTGCTGAATGGTGTTGTCCAAAACCTGACATGACATTCGGTTTCCAGAAAGTTCTAAAACATTACTACCTACAAGGTCTTCACCAAGTAGTAGTAAATGCTGACTTCTATATTACAGGCTCTAAATACAAAAAGATGTCTGCTTTAGAGAAAAAAGCTTTAGAAGTTGCTGCGAATGCATCTCTATCAAAATCAATGAGTTACAGAATATATGAAAACGGAAAAGCTCTAGCTGAGTTGACTGGAAAACACGGTGTGATTTTACATGATACCCCAGCTGATTATTTCCCAGCATATATGGCTGCTGCAAAAGCAAGTTTAGAAAAAAATGCTAATGAGAACAAATTCTTTAAAAAAGTTTGGGACTCTCAAAAAGCATTTGCTGATATTGCAGTGCCTTTCTGGTCTGGATCTCAAATGTCTAACGCTAAGCTAGGAATGGCTCACGCTGAAACATTAAAGTAGTATTTAGAAAAAAAATAAATATAACTAAAGCGGATTTAACGATCCGCTTTAGTTTTTTTTTAGAGAATTTATTATGGCAAACGAACCTACCAAATTAGATATATCTGATGAAATGATAGCTGAAAGGCGAGGTGGTTCAGGATCAATGCCTGACGATATGCCAAAATGGATGGCATTAACTATTACAAAAATTGATTTAGCAAGTAAGTGGATTGGTAATGTGGTTTGTTGGATCACCATCCCTTTAATATTTGCGATGGTTTATGAGGTTTTAGCAAGAAAACTTTTTAATGCTCCTACAATGTGGGCGTATGACATGAGTAGATTTATGTATGGAGCTCTATTCATGCTTGGTGCTGGTTATGCTTTATCAAAAGGTGTTCATATAAGAGCTGATTTTTTATACAGAAATTTTAAAACTAAAAACCAAGGTAGAATAGATTTCTGGTTATACCTTATATTTTATTTTCCTGGATTAAGCGTATTTTTGTATATGTCGACTGGGTTTTTACAAGAATCTATAATGAGAGGTGAAAAAGGGATGGACACTGCTTGGATGCCATATATGTGGCCAATTAAAGCATGTTTATTTTTAGGAATTATATTTTTATTAGTTCAAGGTGTATCTGAATTATTAAAAAGCTATTGGGCCGCAACTAAAGGTAAGTGGCCAGGAGAACAAAAATAATGTTAGCTGAATTTATGGATCCAGCTGTCTTAGGTTTCATTTTAATAGGAGTAATGTTGTTCTCTATTTTTGTAGGTTTTCCAATTTCATTTACTTTAATATTCCTTGGATTTGTTTTTGGATACCTTGGATTTGGTAAATTAGTATTTTATTTAATGACCCTGCAGTTTTCTATGGTCATGACAGAGCAAACTTTGGCCGCTGTTCCCCTCTTTGTTTTTATGGGAATTATGATGGAGCAGGCTGGTTTGATGGAGAGATTATTTTCAGCATTTCAGCTAATGCTTTCTAAAGTAAGAGGCTCTTTATATTATGCTGTTCTTTTTGTATCAGTTGTTTTTGCAGCTGCCACAGGAATTGTTGGTGCCTCTGTAACTATACTTGGAATAATGGCAGCCAAATCTATGAATAAATCAGGTTATAATGTGAGATTGGCCGCTGGAACAATTACAGCTGGTGGTACACTGGGTATTCTAATACCACCAAGCATTATGTTAGTTGTGATGGGTCCAATAATGGAAATTCCAGTAACAGACCTCTTTGCTGCAGCAATTATTCCTGGAATATTATTAGCAACCTTATATGCGGCTTACACAACAATTAGATGTTGGATTGACCCAAGTCTTGGACCGGTTTTACCAGTTGAGTTGAGAGCTACTAGCATGAAAGCAGTTTGGATAGAATTCTTTCTAGGACTAGTTCCACCAGCTGCCTTAGTCTTCGCTGCGCTAGGAAGTATTTTATTTGGTTTTGCAACTCCAACTGAAGCTGCAGGCTGTGGTGCAATGGGATCCTTGCTTTTAGCGGTCGCTTATAGAAAATTAACTTTTAAAAAGTTACAAGAGGCTTTAGTTAAAACTCTAGAAATTTCAGCTTTGATAATGGTATTGGTTGCAGCATCAAATTTTTTTGGAGCAGTGTTTTCTAGATTAGGAACACCGATGCTTTTAACTGAATTTTTACTAAGTTTAGAAATGAATAGATATTTAATCCTTGGTATGATTATGGTTATAATTTTCTTATTAGGTTGGCCTTTAGAATGGGTACCAATAGTAATGATTATAGTTCCAATAATTATACCATTAGTTGAAGCTCTAGGATTTAATTTAACTTGGTTTGCAATACTTGTTGCAGTTAATCTACAGACCGCATGGCTCTCACCACCTGTAGCTCTATCTGCTTATTTCTTAAAAGGTGTAGTTCCAGAATGGGATCTTAAAGATATTTATTATGGAATGATGCAATTTATGGTGATTCAAGTTATTGGACTTATTTTAATAATAGTATTTCCACAAATTGCTTTATGGCTACCAACCTATCTATATGGACAGTAGTATTTATTAGTTTATTATAAAACTAGTGAATCAAATCAAATCAAACAATGCTTTAATAAACTGGGAGTTAGTTAGTGTTAATCCCAATGACAAAAATTGGACTTGGAAAGAGTTATTTTATTTTTGGGGATGTAATATTCAAAGTGTAATTGCTTTTTCTTTAATTGCTTCTCTTTATTTAGTTTATGAACTTAATATATTTGTAGTTTTATTTGGTAGTTTGATTGCATCTATATTTGTTTATTTTTTTGCTAATTTAATAGGTAAACCCTCCCAAAAATATGGATTACCGTTTCCAGTAATTTTAAGAAGCGCTCTTGGAATTAACGGAGCTAAATATTTTGCTTTAACAAGAGGAATTGTTGGCATCTTTATGTTTGGCATTCAAACTTATTTTTTATCAAAACTTTTTAGTTATCTGATTAGAATTTCAATTTTTTCTATTGATAGCTCTTTTCTTGATGAAGATATTTTTTTAATTTTTATTTTAGGATTAAATTTAATTGATTGGATTGCTTTTATTTTTACAATTAGTTTGCAGCTTTTTTTATTTAGCAAAAGCCATCAATTTAATAGAAGTATAATAAAATTTTCAGCAATTACTGTTTATAGTGGGATGTTAATATTTTTTTTAGTTGTATTACTCTATGACGTTAAAGTTATAAGTTCAGCTTTTGTTGATATTTTTTCTTTAAATAATCTATTTGATAAAACCAATATAGCTCCATTAATTGCTGTGGTTGGAACAGTTTTTGCATATTTTTCTGTTATAATTGTAAATTATGGAGACTTTAGCAGATATGTTAAAGACGAAAAGGAATTAAAAAAAGGTAACTTAAGCCTATTATTAAATTTATTATTATTTTCTTTTTTTACAGTTTTTATTGTCATTGGGGCAGATATTTTTCTAAATAAAAATTTGGAACTTATGGAAAGAATTTTAACAAACCCAACTGATATAGTGGGTAAGATCGATAATATACAATTAACCGTGATTGTTTTATTTTTTATTATTTTTTCATCTGCTTCAACTAATTTAATTGCAAATTATATTCCAACTCAAAATTCACTAATAAATTTTATTCCAAGTGTTCTAAATTTAAGAAGTTCAGCAATCATAATTGGTTGCATTGGTTTTATAATTGGTATTTTTTGGTTACCTTTATTAAGTCAGATTGGCATTTTAGCATTTATTGATACTCTAAGCTCTTTTTTTGGACCAATATTTGGACTTATAATTATTGACTATTACTTTGTTAAAGAAACTAATTTAGACAATAGACAAATTTTTTCATCAAATACTGAAGGGCTATATTTTTATTCAAATGGTTGGAATTTAAGAGGTCTTTATTCTTTGTTTTTAGGCTTTATCTTTTCTGCTTCTACAATTTGGAATGAAAGCTTAATGATCTTTCATTCTTATTCTTGGATAATTGGCACTTTTATCTCTTCTTTAACTTATTATCTTATCGCTAGTAAAAAATCTTAATGCATCAATTTGATCTTAAAAATAGAACTGCAATAATTACTGGTGGCGCCCAAGGTTTCGGTCTAGATATTGCAAAGAGATTTTTAAATTCTGGCGTAAAAACTATAATCTGGGATATTGATGAAAAAGAATTACAAAAAGCTGTAAAAGAAATAAACAATCCAAACCTTGCATATAATGTAGTGGATGTATCTAATTTTAGTAATGTTAAAAATACCGTAGACCAAATAACAAAAATATCTAATATTGACATTTTAATTAATAATGCTGGTATTACTGGCTCAACCTCATCTCTGTGGGACTACGATGTTGATGAATGGAATAAGATAGTTCAGATTAATTTAATGGGCACTTTTAATTGCTGCAAATGCATTGTTCCCAATATGATCAAGAATAACTATGGAAGGATTGTTAACGTTGCTTCAGTTGCTGGCAAAGATGGGAATGCAAATGCGAGCGCTTATAGTTCAGCAAAAGCAGGGGCTATTGGTCTAACTAAATCACTAGGCAAAGAATTAGCTGATAAAAATATTGCTGTTAATGCAATAACGCCAGCTGGTGCAAAAACTAGAATCTTAGACCAAATGTCAAAGGAACACGTTGCTAGGATGTTATCAAAAGTTCCAAGAGGTAGATTTCTAGAAATTGAAGAGTTTACTTCATTAGTTTGCTGGTTATCCTCTGAAGAAAATTCATTTTCTACAGCAGCAGTATTTGATATTAGTGGTGGTAGATCTACTTATTAAGCTTATTTAGGGTTATTTTGGTCTCAGTCTTGTAAATTTTTTGTTCTTTAGAAATGACAGGTGCCAGCAGTATTACCGACCAATAGACTAAAAGGAAAAATATAGAAATTATTTTCATATCATTAGAATTAATACCTAAAGTTGATTTTTAAATGTTTAAATTTTGTTCAAATATTGTTTTTTGAAATACAATAGCTATATAGACTGCAATGATAAAAAATTTTTTAATTTTATTTCTAACATTAATTCTATTTTCAACCAGTACTGTTGCTGAAAATATTAGGGTATTTGAATTTACGGATGAAGAGTTCAAGAATCTACAAGTAAAAAAGGTCAAAGGAGAAACCAAATGGACACTTGGGTCTAATGAGAATGGTGCTTATATCAAAGCTGAAGCTGAAGGAGTAGGCTCAGGACTTGGTAAGGAAATAGAAATAGATTTAAATAAAACACCATTTATTAATATTACTTGGAAAGTTGAAAAAGATCTTTCAGGGATAATTGAAAACAGTAAAAAAGGTCATGATTATGCAGCACGTGTTTTTGTAATTAAAAAAACAGGAGCAACACCCCTGTCAAATAGAGCAATTAACTACGTATTTTCAAGCAATAATATAATTGATCAAAATTGGCCTAGTCCGTACACAAAAAAATCTATTGACTATGTTTTGTCAACTACAATCGATAAACCTAATACATGGGTTACAGTTAAAGCCAATGTTAAAGAAGATTTTATGAAGTTACATGGTTTAGATGTTGATAATATTTCAGGTGTAGCAATAATGACTGATACCGATAATTCAAAACTAAAAGCAATATCGTATTATCAAAATATTTATTTTTCAGATAAATAAATTTGATTTAAAGTTTTTTTTTAAGAAACATACTCATTAACGACAAAAGTACAGCAACAACCACATCTTCTAATGGTGTTGCTCCTGGCACCATGAAATTCCAAGCTATAACGGCAGTTAGCCAAATTATATAAACTTTCATTATCATTATTATATCTTACTTTGATGTTAAAAATCATTTTTTTTGTTAGTATAATTACATGCATGAAAATTTTTTTTATGATTTAAAAGTTTATTATGAAGACACAGATGCGGGTGGTGTAGTTTATTATGCAAATTATCTAAAATTTCTTGAAAGAGCTAGAACTGAAGCCTTAGTCGAACTTGGTTTCAGTAATAAAAAGATAAAAGAAAAATTTGGAGCTTTAATAATAGTAAAGTCATGCAATATAGAATACATAAAACCCTCATATCTTGAGGATCAACTTAAAGTGAGATCTTTTATAAAGTCAGTTACAAAAACCTCGTTTTTTATGAATCAATTTATTAGTAGGGATGAAGATTTGATAACAGAAGCTAAAGTTCATTTGGTCTTTGTTAATGAAGAAGGAAAACCTATGAAAATTCCAGGAAGTTTATTTGAAGATTTAAAACCTTATTTTTGTGACAGTATTAAAGTTTAAATAATTTTTTAGCTTTTCTTAATAATGAAATCATTTTTTTTGTATTAATAACTTTAGTATTTACATTTCTTGGACTCGGATGATAGCTTGCAATTAAAGTCCTCCCATCTGGCAACTTATATTTTGCTCCATGCTTGAATTTTAATTTTTTTTCAAATTTATAACTTTTATTATAAAATTTAATGCAATTATCAAAAGCTATCTTTCCTAGAGTTAAAATTACCTTCAATTTTTTTAAATTTTTAATTTCATAATCAAAATAACTTGAACAATTATCCAACTCACTTTTTAAGGGCTTATCTTCTGGGGGAACACACTTAAGTATGTTTGTGATGTAAGTATTTTTTAATTTTAAACCATCATTGATGTTTGTAGATTTAGGTTGATTTGAAATTTGAACTTTATAGAGACAATTAAATAAAAAATCACCCGACTTATCTCCAGTAAAAGCCCTACCTGTTCTTGTTCCTCCATGTGCTGCAGGAGCAAGTCCAATAATCATTAATTTGCCATTAATGTCACCAAACCCGGGCACAGGTTTTCCCCAATAAATTTCATTAATATTTTGCTTTCTTTTGTCTTTTGAAATTTTTTTACTATAACTAATTAAGCGAGGACATTTTTTACATTTAATTATTGAATTATTTATTTTTTCGAACTTAATAGTCATTCATGAAACTTATTAAAATTTTAATATTTTTACTTATATCTTTCAATCTACCATTTAAAACTTATTCTAACACAAACATTGAAAATATTTTAAAGGAAGGGGGAAAATTAATATTTGTGAGACATGCTTATGCCCCTGGAGGAGGAGATCCTAGCAATTTTGATGTAACCGATTGTTCCACCCAACGGAATTTAAATGAAGAGGGCATCGTTCAATCTGTAAATTTAGGAATTTTTTTTACAAAAAATCAAATAAAGGTTGATAAAGTTTTATCTAGTGAATGGTGTAGATGCAAACAAACAGCTGAATATGCTTTTAAAAAATTCGAAACAAAAAGCTTTTTAAATTCTTTTTTTAGTGAAAAATTTTCAAAAAATAAAACCAAACAAATCAAAGAACTAAAAGAATATGTAAATGAATGGAATAGTAGTAAAAATTTAGTTTTAATTACCCACTATGTTACAATCTTAGAAGTTACGAATACTGCTGTTTCATCTGGTGAAATGGTAATTACTGATAAAAATTTTAACGTTTTACAAAGACAAAAAATTTCGATTAATTAAAGTTTATTTTATTAGGAATAAATATAGAATAAAATAATGTCATCAAAAAAAGCAATGAAGTTAGCTCAAAAACAAGCATTTGCTAAACATAGAAGTAATATTACAAGCAATAGACCTATTCCAAAAAAAACTAATTTTATAAGTAAGTTAAATAAAAAAAATAAAAAATCTTAACTTTCTTTAACAAATACCTCAACTTTTTTGCAAGTAGATATTTTTGATATACCTTCTTCTCCGTTAATTACTGTTTTGATATTTATTATTGGACTATCTTTTTTAAACATAAGTTGAGTGTAGAACTGTGGATAGCCAATTTTATCAGTATAAATTAGATCTGATTCTTCATAAATAAATCTTTCTACTGAACCTTCTTGTTTCACACTTAGATCAGTAGACTTATATCTTTTAAATGTCTTATTGTCATATATATAATTTCTAATCATTAATGATTTTTCAAAGTTTAAAATATATTCATTTTTAATAAACCCATCTTTTAGGTTTTTGCAACCAGTCAAATGCATTATTTCTGAAATAGATACTGATTGAATGCCAATAAAAAAAAATAAAAAATAAATTATTTTAGTTTGTAAACTATTTTTTTTCATACTTATCAGCATGGAGTAGGGCAACAAGTAGAATGGCTGTCCAACCAATACCAATGAAGGCTTTGGGCCCTGTTTCTGCACTCCATAAATCTAGCACTAAAGCACCAAATATAAGTCCTGCTATATAAATTATAATAGCTAATGTTGATTTACTCATTATTTAAACTCTTTTTGTATAAAGAAATACCATTCTCTGTTTTATGTTTGTATGAATCTTTAAAGCTCTCAAGCTGCCAACCGTTAAGTCTTTGTTGAATGTTAATTAAATTATCTTGTTTCCATTGATTAGTAGTACTGTCTAATTTCCACATTTTTTTTTCTTCGTTGTTTCTACCACAACCGTAACAATACCCTGTTTGAGGATCGGTTTTGCATATACTAATACAGGGTGAAATTATCATTTTTATAAATTATTACTAAATCACATGATTATTAATATATTTTATAATTATTGTCATTGGACAAATGATATCAATAATATATAAAACCCCACAAGATTGTGGGCGAATGGCGGAATTGGTAGACGCGCTGGTCTTAGGAACCAGTATCGCAAGATGTGAAGGTTCGAGTCCTTTTTCGCCTACCAAAAAGTTATAAAATTATGAAAGTAACAGTAGAGAATATAAAAGGTTTAAATAAGGACATTAAAGTTTTCATAGATAAAAAAACTATGAGTACTCATATGGACGCAAAGTATGAAGAAATTAAAGGGACTGTTAATTTAAAAGGCTTTAGACCAGGAAAAGTTCCCAAAGAAATTCTCAAAAGACAATTTGGCCAAGCAATTTTTAGTGAGGTTTTAGACAAGGTTTTAAAAGAAACATCCACCAAGGCATTAGAGGATAATAAAATAAAACCAGCAGGCCAACCAAAACTTGATTTAAAAACCTATGGAGAAGATAAGGATTTAGAATATGTGATTTCTGTAACAGAACTTCCAAAAGTTGAACTTAAGTCTGTTGAAAATATAAAATTTGATGAATATTCAGTTAAAATTGATAATTCAGAAACAGATAAGAGAATTAATGAAATCGCCAAAAGTCAGAATAACTTTAAAGATGCTGCCGATGAAACAAAAGCTTTAAAAGAAAATTTGGTTATTTTTGATTATAAAGCAACAATTGACGGTAAAGAATTTGCTGGTGGTGAAGGTAAAAATACTCAATTAATACTTGGAAAAGATTTATTTATTAAAGGATTTGATGATCAATTAATTGGTGTCAAAAAAAACGATGAAAAAGTTGTAGAGGCTACACTACCTGAAAATTACCCTCATAAAGAATTTGCTAATAAAAAAGCTAGTTTTACATGCAAGATTATATCTGTAAGAAAATCTGAAGAAGTAAAAATAAATGACGAATTTGCAAAAAATTTAGGAGCTAAAGACTTAGCTGATTTAAAAATTTTAGTATCTAAGCAAATTAATGATGAATATAAAAATTCTTTAGGTAGGTTGGCTAAAACACAAATTCTTAAAGAAATTGAAAATTTTAAAGTCGACGAAATTCCTGAAAATCTTTTAGAAGAAGAGGTTAAAATCTTATCACAAGGCATGAGTGAGGAAGACTCTAAAAAAAGTAGAAAAAAATTTGAAGAAATAGCTAAAAAAAGAATTAAAGTTGGATTGATCTTGAATGAGTTTGGTGAGCAAAACAAGATTAAAGTTACAGAGCAAGAAATACAAGCCGAGGTACAAAAACAACTTAAAATGATGCCAGGTCAAGAAAAAATGGTTATGGAATTTTATCAAAAAAATCCATCAGCTTTGGCTAGCTTAAGAGGAACAGTATATGAAGAAAAAATAATTGATGTAATTAAATCAAAAGCAAAACCTAATAAAAAAGAAATAAGCAAAGACGAAGCTGAAAAAATACTAAAAGAACATCAAAAACAAGAGCATGATCATAATCACGATCATGATCAGGAAGATTCACAAAAAAAAGCAGCACCCAAAAAAGCTGCAACTAAGCCCACAAAAACAAAAAAAGCTGCACCCAAAAAAGCTGCAACTAAGCCCACAAAAACAAAAAAAGCTGCACCAAAAAAAGTTAGCAAAAAGTAATCACAAGTTGTATAACTGATAAGAATCAACTTATGACAACAAATTTTTCTGATCAAATGAATACATTAGTCCCTATGGTTGTGGAACAATCTAACAAGGGTGAAAGAGCTTATGATATTTATTCTAGACTTTTAAAAGAAAGAATAATTTTTTTAGTTGGACCAATTAACGATAACGTAGCGTCTCTTGTTACCGCGCAACTTTTATTTTTAGAATCTGAGGATCCAAAAAAAGAAATTAATTTATATATTAATAGTCCAGGTGGTCTTGTAACTGCTGGTCTAGGTATTTATGATACTATGCAATACATCAAACCAGATGTTTCAACTTTATGCATTGGGCAGGCTGCTTCAATGGGATCTTTTCTTTTAGCTGCTGGAAAAAAAGGTAAAAGGTTTTCTCTACCTAATTCTAGAATTATGGTTCACCAACCATCTGCTGGTTTTCAAGGTCAAGCTACAGATATTGAAATTCATGCAAATGAAGTCTTGGCACTTAAAAAAAGACTTAATGAAATTTACTCAAAGCACACTGGCAAATCAGTAGATGATATTAAAAAAGCTCTTGAAAGAGATAATTTTATGACCCCTGATATTGCTAAAGACTTTGGTTTAATAGATGAAGTAGTAGAGAACAGATCTTAAACCACAATATCTTGAAAATTATTAAGTACATACTTGATTAGTATGAGTCATCTATATTAAAGTAACAACATTGATTCGTTTATAAATTATGAGCACAAATAATAAAAATATTCTTTACTGTTCTTTCTGTGGCAAGAGCCAACATGAAGTTAGAAAATTAATTGCTGGTCCTACAGTTTTTATCTGTGATGAGTGTGTTGAACTTTGTATGGATATTATAAAAGAAGAAAGCAAAGACTCAATTGTAAAACATCAAGATGGATTACCATCGCCAAAAGAAATTTGTGCAGTATTAGATGATTATGTAATTGGACAGCCTCATGCAAAAAAAGTTTTGTCTGTAGCGGTGCATAATCACTACAAAAGATTAAACTATGAAAGCAAGACTAGTAAAACTGTTGAACTTTCAAAATCCAACATTCTACTAGTGGGTCCTACAGGTTGTGGTAAAACTTTATTAGCACAAACTTTGGCTAGAATACTTGATGTTCCTTTCACAATGGCTGATGCAACCACTCTTACAGAAGCTGGTTATGTTGGTGAAGATGTTGAAAACATTATTTTAAAATTATTACAAGCAGCTGATTATAATGTAGAAAAAGCACAACGTGGAATTGTCTACATTGATGAAGTAGATAAGATTAGCAGAAAATCTGAGAACCCTTCAATTACAAGAGATGTTTCTGGTGAAGGTGTTCAACAAGCTCTTTTGAAGATTATGGAAGGAACAGTTGCGAGTGTTCCACCTCAAGGAGGAAGAAAGCACCCTCAACAAGAATTTTTACAAGTTGATACTACAAATATACTATTTATTTGTGGTGGCGCATTTGCTGGTTTAGATAAAATTATTTCACAAAGAGACAAGGGAACTTCTATTGGTTTTGGTGCAAATGTTAAAAAAACTGATGATAAAAAAACTGGTGAGTGGATGAAAACCTTAGAACCTGAAGATTTATTGAAATATGGTTTGATACCAGAGTTTATTGGAAGATTACCAATGATAGCTACACTAGAAGATTTAGATGAGAAATCTTTAATTAAAATATTACAAGAACCCAAAAACTCTTTAATCAAACAATATCAAGAATTATTTAAATTAGATGGTGCCAAATTAAATTTTAAAGAAAATGCAGTGAAAGAAATTGCACAAAAAGCAATCAATAAAAAAACTGGTGCTAGAGGACTAAGATCAATCCTAGAAAACATTTTATTAAAGACTATGTATGATTTACCAAGTCAGGATAATGTCGAAGAAGTGATAGTAGATGCTAGTGCGGCTAAAGGTCTATCGCAACCTATCATTGTTCATTCAAAAAATAATACAAAAACTAAGACAGAAAAAACGTCTGCTGCCTAATTTAACGTTAATAACTAATAAATAGCTATTGCAAATTTTTTTTTAATATCCATATTTAGATCATGGACGTTAAAATCGAAAAACCTTTATTACCTTTAAGAGATATAGTGGTGTTTCCAAATATGGTAATCCCTTTATTTGTTGGAAGAGACAAATCAATTGCAGCCCTAAATGAAGTGATGAAAAAGGATAAAAAGATTATCCTTGTTACTCAAAAAAATTCAGAAATAGATGATCCTAAGAAGACAGACGTATTTATGCATGGCTGTGAAGGTAATATACTTCAATTATTAAAATTACCTGATGGAACAGTTAAAGTTTTAGTTGAGGGAAGTAAAAGAGTTAAGATATTAGATTTTAAAGATAATGAAAAATTCATAATTTGTGAGTACGCTCATCAGCATGATGTAGCATCTAAAGATGAAGATTTGATACCTTTAGCTATGACTGCAGTAAGAAGATTGGAAAAACTTACTTCAATTAATAAAAAGGTTTCAACAGAGACAATCAATAATATAAAAAAATTAACTGATGCATCTCATATCGCTGACAACATTGCCTCACACTTAACAGCTACCATTTTAGAAAAACAACAAATTTTTGAGACTATAGATGTCAAGA
>Ga0209043_1001582_pt1 | contig 12823 bp, 10 predicted proteins | sample SaaInlV_100m_DNA_3_FD_184654 | JGI IMG/M metagenome (GOLD analysis project Ga0209043, IMG submission 184654) | Marine microbial communities from expanding oxygen minimum zones in the Saanich Inlet - SI037_S4LV_100m_DNA (SPAdes) (version 2) | ecosystem: Environmental > Aquatic > Marine >... | reverse complement strand
GCAGGATTTGCTAGTGATATGATTGATAAAATCGTCGCGAAAGTATTTCAAACCACTTGCCAGCGGTTCCATCGCTCCAGGCGCGTGGGCACAGTGCGTATTGCCTATCGCTCCAATAAAACTCGCTTGCTTCTCAAGAATACCCAGATCCGAGTCTGAGCCATTTCCAACTTCTATTTTATCCAGCACCTGCTGAACCCAAGGCAAACCTTCACGACAGGGTGTGCAGAAACCGCAGGATTCCCTGGCGAAGAATTTTTCGAGATTAGCAATCATGCCAACAGGACATGCTCGATCATCGAGGATAATCATGGTGCCGGTTCCCATTCGACTGCCTGCCTGCATGATCGTCTCGTATTCCATTGGAATGTCTAAATGCTCTGCAATCAGAAAATCAGTTGAAGCGCCGCCGGGTAAGAAGCCCTTTAATTCGTAACCGTCCGCCATGCCTCCGGCACAACCTTCCAGGATCTCGCGAATGGGCGTTCCCATGGGAAGTTCCCAACAGCCAGGATGTTTCACTCTGCCGCTAGCGCCAAACAATTTGGTGCCACCATCGCTACCCCTGCCAAGCTGACGGAACCACTCTGCACCATACGTTATGATATGCGTGATATTGCACAGGGTTTCGACGTTGTTTACGATCGTTGGTCTGCCCCAAAGACCACTGACCTGAGGAAAAGGCGGTTTGGTTCTCGGCGTTGCCCGTTTACCTTCCAAAGAATTCAACAGCGCGGTTTCTTCACCGCAGATATATCTACCCGCACTCACATGGACATGTAACTTGAACGAAAATTTTGAACCGGATACTTGATCGCCAAGGTACCCTGCCTTTTCGGCTTGCGCGATGGCCTCATTGAGTCTGGAAATAGCGACGTGATATTCGCCCCTGATGAATATGTAGCCGACATCCGCAGAAAGTGTGTAGGCAGACAGGACCATGCCTTCGATCAGTTGATGAGGATCCAGCTCCATGAGCAATCGATCTTTAAACGTACCGGGTTCCATCTCATCCGCGTTAGCGACTAGGTAGCGATGACCTTTGCCATCGGGTTTAGGTACAAAGCTCCACTTCATGCCGGTTGGGAAGCCGGCCCCTCCCCTACCGCGAAGGTTCGAGTCTTTTATGATGTCGAGCACGGCATTCGGGTCGAGCTTGCCGATGGTATCCCGGACAGCCGAGTAGCCACCGCGTGCTTCATACCGCGCTATTCCGGTTGGACCCTCATGATCCACAATGTTTTTTGTTAATGGCCGGTCACTCATTTCAGATGTTCATCCAGATTATCCACGGTTAAGTCGTGGTGAAGTTCATCGCCAACCATCATGGCCGGTGCATGGTCACAGTCGCCAAGACATGTCACCGGTAATAACGTGTATTTGTTATCAGCGCTGGTTTGACCAAATTCAATTTCCAGTTTTTCACTCAGTTTTTTGCAGACCTTTTCGCCATCCATCAACCAACAGCTGACGCTATCGCAAAAAAGAATGACGTTCTCGCCCACAGGTTGTCGGTAAATGAGATTGTAAAACGTCGCGATACCATCCAGTTCGTCAACCGACATGCCAAGCAGTTGAGCAATGGCCGCCAGGCTGTTGTCTGATATCCAGCCTCGATGCACTTGAACAATCTTCAGCGCGTCAATAGCGGCTGATTGTCGATCCGGTAAATGCTGGATTTCACGTTCAATTTCTCCGATCTCAATCTCGGTGAGTGAATCCATCGGTGCGTCTGTGGCAAGATTTAGAGTCATCGGTCTACATCCGCCATGACAAAATCAATACTTGCGATAATGGCGATTAAATCGGGAATGAGTAGCCCTCTGCTGATGAGCGGTATTTGTTGCAGATGCGGGAATGAGGGTGTTCGAATGCGGGTGCGATAGGAATTAGTACTTCCATCACTCGTGAGGTAATACATATTGTTACCTTTTGTTGCCTCAATGGTAACGCTGCACTCGCCGGCGGGAATCACCGGTCCCCAGCTAACGTTCAGAAAGTGATGAATGAGCGTTTCGATATCCATCATTGTTCGCTCTTTTGGTGGTGGCGTTGTTAATGGATGTTCGGCCTTGTATGGCCCAGCGGGCATGTTGTCTAAACACTGCTCGATGATCTTCAAGCTCTCTCTGATTTCATCGACCCGCACTCTGGCTCGATCAAAGCAATCGCCTCCATGATAGACCGGCACTTCAAAATCGAACTGATCATAACCGCCATAAGGTTTATCACGACGCCAGTCGAAATCGACCCCGGTTGCTCTCAGGCCGGGGCCAGTGATACCCCAGTCCAGCGCCTCCTGTTGCGTGTAAATACCGATTCCCCGGGTGCGCTGCTGGAGGATGCTGTTGTCCATTGCCATTTTTTGATAGTGATCAAGGCGCTTAGGCATCCAGTCGATAAAATCGCGCACCATCGTGTCCCAACCTTCAGGTAAATCCTGGGCAACTCCGCCGATTCGGAACCAGGCCGGGTGCATCCTGCCGCCGGTAATCGCCTCGACTATTCGCAGCAGTTTTTCCCTGTCAGAGAACATGTAAAACACCGGCGAAAGTTGACCGACGTCCTGAGCGAAAGTGCCGTAGAAAACAAGATGGCTAGAAATTCTAAAGAATTCTGCCATCATAATTCTGATCACTTTTGCGCGTTCAGGCACTTCGATACCGGCTAACTGTTCTACCGCCATCACATAAGGGAGGTTGTTCATTACACCGCCGAGGTAATCAATTCGATCGGTATAAGGGATATATGTATGCCACGATTGGCGCTCGGCCATTTTTTCTGCGCCGCGGTGGTGGTAACCAATCTCGGGTACCGCATCAACAATAATCTCACCATCAAGTTGCAGCACTATTCGAAATACGCCGTGGACCGAGGGATGGTTTGGGCCCAGATTTAAAAACATAAACTCTGTGTCTTTGTCCCTGCGCTTCAGCCCCCACGCTTCCGGTTTAAACCGCAGTGCTTCCTGTTCCTTGTCTTGACGCTCAGCGCTCAGCGCAAAGGGCGCCATATCGGTTGCGCGAGCCGGATGATCTTTCCTGAGGGCGTGACCTTCCCAGGTTGGCGGCAGGAGAATACGAAAGAGCGCAGGGTGGCCGGTGAAGGTTATGCCAAACATGTCCCACGCTTCGCGTTCGTACCAGTTAGCGTTGGGAAAGATTGTATGAATGCTCGGTAGTGTTAAATCGGATTCTGAGAGCGCGACTTTGACGCGAAGTTCATTGAGATGTTTGATTGACAGGAAATGATAGATAACCGTGTAGTCAGCATCTGGCATTCCGGAACGGTAGACTCTGAGTCTCTCATCCACCCCGCACAGGTCGAACAACATGTCGAAGTCCTGCTTCAGGTATTCGATAACTTCCAACAGATGATTACGTGGAATCCAGAGTGTTTCAATCTTGTCAACGGTGTGTTGGCTTGCAATCGAAGCACGCGGGAATTGTTCTCCGATTTTTTTTTCGAAGTTTCCAGGTACCACTTGCTCAGCAACTGCCGACAACAGCTTTCCCCTCTAACGATTACGACTACTACAAATTAAACGTGGTTAGGCTCCTTCAAGTCAGTCGTCTTTCGACGAGACTCGGTCCTGAGGTCACGCTGGCTTATCTTCTCCGCTTTAATCACGCGTTGATCTTCAACAACCCAGCTCAAAGGACGTCTTTCTTTTCCTACCGCATCTTGTAGCAACATCAACCCCTGTAGAAATGCATCGGGTCTGGGAGGACACCCAGGTACGTAAACATCTACCGGTAAAAACGTGTCGACACCTTGCACTACAGAGTAGATGTCGTACATGCCGCCTGAATTTGCACAAGAACCCATAGAAATAACCCACTTGGGTTCCAATAATTGTTCGTAGAGCCGCTGAACCACCGGGGCCATCTTTAGGAAGCACGTGCCCGAGATCACAATCATGTCGGCTTGCCTCGGCGTAGCGCGAATAACTTCAGAGCCGAAACGGGCAACATCAAACCTGCTGGTGAGTGAGGTCGCCATTTCGACGTAGCAGCAGGAAAGACCGAAATTAAATGGCCAAATAGAATTCTTTCTACCCCAGGCAAGCATGTCCTCGAGTGTTGTCATGACCAGGTTTTGTTTAAGGTGTTCATCCAAGGCACTATCCACGTCGACTAGCGGAATGCTTTCCTCAGCTTTCGTCAAACTCCATTCCATAATCTATTCCTTTAACCTCTGCAGAGATGCGCCCGGGGGTAGACCTTTTCTGGATTTGACGCCCCAGTCCAGCGCCCCTGATCGCCATTCATAGATCAATGCGGCCACCAGAATGGTGATGAAGACTGTAATTGCTAGGAACCCAAAAACACCGAGTTCATGGAAGGCAATCGCCCAAGCAAAAATGAAGACGGTTTCCAGATCAAAAATCACGAAAAAAATCGCGATCAAATAGAATTCTACAGAGACGGGGATTTGTGCCGAACCGATATGAACAACGCCAGATTCGAATGGCTCGCCGGTCGCACCTTTCATGTCAGAGCGCTGACCTACGAGTGAGGACAGCACCAAAATGCCTGCGACAAGCGCCAGCACAGAAGAAAAATATAACACAAGAGGCCAGAGCGATGACTCTGTCATAGGTCACCTCTTGCTTCGAAATCGCATAGCAGGACAGCTAACGAGCTACGACGATTGATTACATCCGCTAGTTTGGCCATCTTCCTCTACCTGTTGAAGCACGGCCGACTACAGCTGAGAAATTCTCAATGTCGGTATAATTAATCTACTCCACTAAATTGCGCTGTGCAAGTCCGGCAAGCATTTCGTCGCATGCCGTAAATTTCTTTGGTCTTATTTTGGACTCAAGACTCACGCGCATCGTTAAGTCGATAGCGCGCTATAGCCCTCGTCTGGTCTGCCTTTGCGGGCCATCGCCGATATCACAAGCCCTGCCATCGTCCAAAAAAACTCGCTCACATCGCAACAGAATCACCACCGATCAAAACCGCAACAGTGAATCAATCCTAAAGCAAGTTTGAAGGAACAAGGGGAAATCACCTCGGCTCCGCTGCTTGGCCTCTTAAGTATTTATCCAGATCATCTGTCAGATATTAAGGCGACACTACCACAGTTGTTAGCGATTAAAGAAAGCACCCAGCGGTGGTGTCTCAAACTTGAATAAGCACGCGCGGTCAGCAAACCTGACCCTGCTTCGGAGTATCTGATTTAGACTAACTAATTCTCGCGCCATGTTCCTACAAGATTGAATTCGAGCATTATGACAGTTCTAAAATTCGCGCCGGTTCTGGGTACACCCATGGGTCGCTGGGACTTTCTAAACGACCATAAGCATTCCAAGGTTTGAAACCCAGACGCTCTTTTAATTTATCCGACAGTGACGGCCATAAGTTCCGGTCCAGGCCAAGCACCTGATTCTCTTGTTGGCGAAATTGCGGCGCGCAAAAAGTTGTTAGCACACCAAGGCGGTCCTCACCGGCCGTGTGCGCTCCAGTGCCGTGCCAAAGACGGCCTTCGAATATTGCCAAGGAACCCGCCGGCGCAATCAATTGCTCAATGACACCAGTCTCCTCGTTAGGGTTTGGCTGAGCGCCTGACAAATGTGTACCAGGGACCACTTCAGTCGCGCCGTTTTCCGCGGTGAAATCACTGAGCATCCACATGGCATTGGCAACAACAGCGGGCGCGATACCCAGCTGCGGATTTGGCGTTATCGCATCGCTGCTCGGAATACGGCTAATGTCGGAAGGCCGGATATGATCGCTACCCGGCACCACTGGCTGCGGCATCCACCACTGATCTGTGTGCAAACCCATTCGTTGACCACCGCGCTTCGCAATGTTGGCTGAATGCGTTGAAAGAATGAAACGGTCGCCTAATACATGACCGATTAACTCATCGATCAAAGGATGCTCTACCATATCGCGGAAGCACTGACCTTTGTTGACTAACATCCACAGACGCTGATTAATGCCGCCATTGGTTTTTGAGAATGCGTCGCTTTTGATTTGACCGAAGTCATCTAACAGCTTTTGATCGCTGCCCGCGTCTCGAAAATCTAAACACTGACGCTCTTCTTCCTCGGCTTGTTCAACCAGTCGTCGACGCGCAGTCATTAATGCTTTCCCGGTTAGAACGCCTGAAATAACGCAGACACCCGATTGATCGAGATCGCGCTTCGCCTGCTTAAGATCTGTGGTGGCTATTGGTAGCATGACACTGTTCCTCTCAGTAATAGCACCAAAAATCCCACAGCTGCTAAATTGTGTCAACCGTCTGCCTGACACACAGGCTTAAATATACAAGGCAAAATGGTTGCCGCCCGCGCTGTTAATCTCTTAGGCTCTCCCCCGAGTCAGCTGTAAGCCAGCAACACTACGGTCATTTCTCATCAGCAAAATGACGACAATGCAGCGCCCTAAATTTCAATCATCATCCGCAGCCGTTACGCTTGACCGCTATTTGGCAGATGCGTTTATACTGCCTACCATCCAACTGTTTGCCTAAATTAAGGAGTCTAACCAAATGAGTGAATATGCATTCAAATCTGCCGTAGCGTTAGCCAGCGCTATTGCCGCTAAAGAAATCAGTTCACTCGAGCTGACAGACATGTACATCGATCGAGTGGAATCACTCGACCCTGATATTAACGCAGTCGTAGTGAAGGATTTTGAGCGAGGACGCGAGGAAGCGCGGGCAGCAGATTCAGCGGTTGCTGCGGGTAAGGCGCTTGGTCCACTTCATGGTGTCCCCATGACAATCAAAGAAGCCTATGACATCAAGGGCTTACCTACTACCTGGGGTTTCCCTGAATTCGAGCACAATATCGCAACAACAGATTCGGAAATGGTCGTTAGAATGAAGCGCGCAGGCGCACATTTTTTCGGCAAAACCAATGTCCCCCGAAGTCTTGCAGATTTTCAAAGTTTTAACGACATTTATGGGACGACTAACAATCCCTGGGATCTTGAACGCACACCCGGCGGATCTTCAGGTGGTTCTGCTGCAGCATTAGCGGCAGGACTCACAGGTCTTGAGGCGGGTTCTGATATAGGTGGCTCCATCCGAAATCCCGCACACTTTTGTGGCATCTATGGACACAAACCCACGTGGGGCGTTGTTTCAGATGCCGGGCATGCACTGCCAGGACAAGTGGCACCCGCGGATATTGCTGTTGTCGGGCCAATGGCACGCAGCGCTGAAGATCTTAAAATCAGTATGGATCTTTCTGCCGGGGCTTCGAGTCATGACGTGGCAGGCTGGCAACTCAACCTGCCAAAGCCCAGCAAGACTCATCTAAAGGATTTTCGTGTTGCTATTTGGACCAACGACGATATGGCCCCCGTCTCGCAGGAAATTTCCGATCGGGTCCAGTCGATCGGCGATATGTTAAGCAGACTTGGCGCCACTGTTTCAGACAGCGCGCGCCCAGAGATTGACATCGAGGAAAGTCATGACACCTACAATAGTTTACTGTGGGGCGTGATGGCGGCAGAGCTTAGCGCTGAAGAAAAAAGTGAATACCATGCACGCCTGGGTCAATTAGACCCTAACGACCGATCAATAGCGGCCAACATGATTCGTTACTCCGTCCAAAGTCACGGAAATTGGGCGGAAAACAACAACAAAAGATTCCTTATTCGACAACGATGGCAACGTTTCTTTAATGACTGGGACATCGTCATATGCCCACAAACCGCCACGACCGCTTTCCCGCAAGATGAAGGAGAATATCTCGAGCGAAAAATAATCGTTGATAATATTGAGCAAGATTATTTTCAACAAGTATTTTGGTCAGGACTGGTCACTGTCGCGCACCTACCGAGCACCGTCTTTCCAACAGGGCTTTCACAAGCTGGTCTACCCATCGGCTTACAGGCTGTCGGGGCAGAATTTAACGACTATATCACCATAGATTTCACCAGACTGATGGCTCAAGAAACCGGCGGCTTCATACCACCACCTGCTTACGCCTAGGGCAGGCAATCGTGATTGCGCCTGAATGCACGCTTGGTGACACCCTTTTTGTGTCGGCGAGTTCTAGAAACATGGTGTGAATCTATTGAGCGGGGAAGCTTCCTTTGACTTATCGTTGGGGCAAAGAGCGCGATAACCTGGCACGTTCTGCACAGCGACATATGTGCTCTCACAGCAAAGTGAAGGCAAAACGACCCTGATGAGTTTAGGCCTTTCGTTTGATGTTAGGTAATGTTATCTAACACGGTTTGACCCATATCGGGCTTTTCTGTGTCTAGCCCGATGACCTTCAGTATCTCAAACACTTCATCCTTGAGGGCCTCAGCGGCGACTTCTTTTTGCTCGTCAGAGGAAAGATCTTGGCCAAAGTTATATAGCCTTTTGACGTGCTTAGGAGGTATCCAGGACAAAACCTCTCCCTTGGTGCCGCCAATAGAAGCCTCAGGGTTTGGTTCTTCTCGAACCCCCTTTATTGTGTCGTAAATACCTTGCTCGACGATCTCTTCGATATGTCGCTGCAGGATATAGGCATACCTTTTCCGTACTTCCGTATTTCTCTCACTGGCAGCTGACTGATCTGAAAGGGCATCCCATATTTCCTTGCCGAGTAACCCTAAAAGTGGACCGCCCTTTTTCACCAGGGGCGCAACTTTCTTTTGCTTTGTTCTTTTTTCAAGCTCAGACGTTTTCTTCAAAAGATAAAAGAGTAACGCAAACACAATGAGAAAGAGCACTAACAACATTATCATCAGAAGTACTTCAACACTAGATTGCGCCATCGCTATAATCCCATTTTTGTGATCATTTATCGTAGTTCTCAGTCAATTTGTAGCTCTCTGCCAATTCCGCTTTTCTAATGATATAGAGATCACTCACTTTTTGCTGGATATCGTCAGCAATCGTTTTATCTTCAGTCATACTTTTCTTGATCGCTTTTTGATTATTTTCAACCTGCTTCAATACAGCTAGTTGATTTTTCATTTTTCCAAGGGTCTTAATCTCGCCAAGCACACTTTCCTTTTGGGCCTCAGATAATTTCAATATATCATCTCCCTTCGCCTGAATTTCACGGCCTATCGCCGCGCCTAATCCCGAGATATCTCTCGCGTGCGTTTGAGCACTCGACTTCAACACCTCAAGATCACTGATAATAAGCGACTGCTGACCCTCAATCGATAATAGCTGATCTTGCACACCCACCAGTTTTTCTATGCCGTCTCCTAATTGTATGCCTCTTTTCGCCACAGCGATAATCACCCGATCAAGTTCATCGGTTTTTTGCGAAAGTTGCACTGACATAACAATATAAAAAAGAATGGAAACCACCAAAACAAACCCGGTGATACCAGAGGTTACATAGATGAGCTTTCTCGCATTATCAATTTGCTGGGTCGTAGATTCTAGAATCTGTTTGATATGCGTCAGCGGACCGACGTCGACACCGTTAATTTTTAAGCTGACAGTTCCATCACTAATCGAACCGCCTCCTTCTATTTCTACTCGATCGCTACTATGCGCTTCAGCCTCAATATCAGCATCCGAAGCTCCAGCTAAATCTTTTGCTACTGAGGTTTCCTCATCTGCAGATGCCTCGCTCGCGAGATCATTCTCAGCGTCGTCTGACGCTGCCGGCACTTCCTCGGCAAGTTCCGCTGCTGCTTGCTCCTCACCGTCATCAGCAACATCCTCTTCTACCGCTGAATCACTGGCACTTACCGAATCTGTTGCCTCTATTTCGTTAGAATCATCAACTGCGCCATCTTCATCAGAAACTGATTGTTGCGTTTCTTCCTCAGACACTGATTCTTCAGGAACCCCATTATCTGTCTCATCTTCTTTATCATTGGCCATTGATATAACCTCTTTTCTGAAATTTTTAGTTCAACAAATCACTTGCCGAAATCATGTAAGTATTTTCGAAATCGCCGTTTGATCTCATCCTACCCAATTCTGCTTCCCCGTAGGGACCTCTCACCACTGCCCAGTAATTATTCTTTTTTAATTCAACGCGGAACTGTTCTAGGGCATCTCTCTTTGCAATCCAAGCGACAGCAGCGTTCTTATTTAGAAACGCCGCTTCCTGAAGAAAATACTTTGCGTCGACAATTTTTTCTTCAACCTTAACTTCCGGCACCCACAATTCCGGCACCGACAACTCCGGCACTGATAGTAGCGGCAAAACTTCTACAGCGGCCACTAATTCAGGTTCTCTCTTCTCTTGGATGATAGCTTCTACGGGCGCGATCACTTCAATAGCACCCAATACAGTTTCATCTAAGATAAGCTCCTCTTGCGGAGCTAAAACCATTGTCGTTTCATTATTCAGCGCTTTAATTTCAATGGTATCGGCAACAAGCTCAGCAGAAGTATTCATCGCCTGATCATTAAAAAAGGCTTCAACCCTAATGCTTGCTGACTCAATACTCTCTCTGATTACGTCATCAAACAAGACTGCGGCTGGAAAAGTAATGCCTAAAAACATTAAAGCAGCAACACCCACAAACGTACTTTTCTTTTGCATGACTGATCGAGTTTTAGCTTTGTCAACGCTTTCCTTGCTCACGTTTTCATTTTTAACCTGATCAGCGCTTTTATCCGCTTGAATTTTGTCAGCTAGCGCCAATGGATCAAATGTCACGATTTGCGCTAAATCGTCTTGTATATCTTCTTGCACTGCTAACTTATGGACTAGCTCTCTCGCGGTTTGCAGCGACCCGTCTCTCTCTGCTCTGAGAACGAAATCAGCACATTGTTCCGCATCTGGTAAGTCGAAGCTCCATAGTGGCGTTCTGGTTACACGGAGCCACCTCTTCATTTCTTCGCTTCGCCAAGCGATACCAGTCGTGAGTATAAGCACAGAGATGCCTGCCTGCTTAAATTGGCTCAAGATACGATGCACAAGGGACAGAGACGACACTGACTCTGAGTTCGTCAGCTCAAAAATCCACAATTCTTGAGTGACCCCCTGACCTTTGGCTTGCAGATCAAATTGCGCTATTTCTTGCAACCGAACATTCACTTTTTTAATAATCGAGTCTCGATTTAGCGGTGCTCTCTTGACCTCTCCGTTTTCTTTTTCCGTAAAAACATTCGAGACAATTTCTCGCACGTAGTGCTCTTGCAGTGCATAATTTTCACTGGTGACGACTGCCGCCGAAGCCGGGTTTCTCAATTGGCTAATCACGCTTGTGACCTGCTCAGTATGCTTTTCGCTAAAACTTGAGAACGACCCAATGTATGGCTCTTTCCTAATTCCCGTCTGCTTTTTCATAATGTGTACTTCCCGCCAATCAATTAGTTAGGCCTGCGACCATTTTCATCAAACCATAACTCCTTTGGCACCTTTGGTTTGGGCTTCTTAAGACTTGTACCCTCTTCTTTTGCCATTCCCAACCCAAAGACATAAGCAATGACTTGAGCAACGGCCAAAAATAAAGCCTGAGGAATATAGTGGCCGAGTTCGGTTGTAAAATAGATTGCTCTTGCAAGCTGGGGTGACTCAAACACTAGCACTTGATTTTCTTTTGCGATCTCTTTAATTTTTTGCGCAATTAGACCTTTGCCTTTTGCCAACACTTTTGGCGCAGCCTCAGAGTCCTTGTCATAACTCAGTGCTACGGCAAAGTGTTCCGGGTTAGTAATCACAACATCAGCCGCAGGGACATCCTGTAACATCCGTTGCTCCGCCATTTCTCGCTGTTTTTGTTTAATCTTTTGACGGACTTCGGGCTGACCCTCGATATCTTTAAACTCATCTTTTATTTCTTGCTTGGTCATCTTTAACTTTCTGATGAATTCATATCTTTGATATGGCACGTCGATAGCCGCTATCACCGCCAGTGCGACAGAAACAATCAACGCGCCAAATAAGACAAATGAAGTAGCGTCATAAATACTCGAAGCAATATCACCTCTGGAAAATAAGAGCACTTGCTCAAAATTACTGTATAGATATATGCCTGCGGTCAAAGCAACCAACGAAAATTTTAGGACAGATTTGACGAGTTCAACGACCGCTTTGAGGCCAAAAATCCTTACGAGGCCTGAAATGGGGTTAATCTTACTTGCTTTTGGCGCAATTGCTTTCCAGGAAAATACAAAACCATCCAATGCTGTTGCACCAAAAATGGCCAACAAAACTGAGATCGCGAGCACGGGGCTAAGCACTAAGTAACTCTCTCCGACAATATTCGCTAATCGCATCACTAACGCCGAATGATCGTTAATAGAATCGTTGGAAAAGGTAAGGCTATCTCTGAACAACTCAATAAATCGAGGTGCCAGAAAAAAACTGAATGAGTATAACGAAGCAATAAAACCGATCGTGACAACCGCAATTGTCATATCTTGAGACCGCAGAACTTGCCCATCTTCTCGCGCTTTTTCAATGCGACGAGCGGTCGGCTCTTCGGTTTTTTCTTCTTGGGGCGTATCTTCAGCCATCTATTTATCCGCCCAGTATCTGATTAAGTCGACGAAATGCCAAAAACCAAAAATTTTCAACCTGCGCGAACCAGAGCGGCATCGTTAGTAACAGCATGCCCAATCCCGCGGGGATCAAAGCAGGAAAACCGACAGCAAACACATTGAGGCTCGGCGCCGCTCTTGAAATAATGCCAAGCGATGAGTTGATTAACAGCAGACCAAAAATGATTGGGAACGCGATAGAGACTGCGCCCAGGAATATCTGGGAGGTCCAAACAATAAAATTTTGAATCATCAAATCACCAAACACGCCAGAAGCTATCGGCACAAGTTCAAAGCTCTGTTGGAGCACAGAAATTAAAATAAGATGCCCGCCGAAGCTCATAAACAGCAAAAAGCCGACAATGATAAAGAACTGAGACAAGGTAGGAACATTACCCAC
>Ga0209043_1001577_pt1 | contig 12841 bp, 9 predicted proteins | sample SaaInlV_100m_DNA_3_FD_184654 | JGI IMG/M metagenome (GOLD analysis project Ga0209043, IMG submission 184654) | Marine microbial communities from expanding oxygen minimum zones in the Saanich Inlet - SI037_S4LV_100m_DNA (SPAdes) (version 2) | ecosystem: Environmental > Aquatic > Marine >... | reverse complement strand
CGTCAAGTTCTGGCTCGCCATCGTAGGAGAGATCGTATCTAAAACAGTGATGTCAGCTGTTACAGAAGAGCTATTGCCTGATGCATCAACCGCTGTGAGAGTGACTTCATTAACTACCGTGTCAGAGCAATCAAAGTCAGTTTGATCTAGGTAGAGAGAATCCACACTGCAATTATCACTCGAGCCATTATCTACCTGTGCCGCAGTGATGCTCGCAGATCCACTAGCGTCAAGGTAAACTGTCAGGTTTTGTCCTACTGCAGTCGGGGCCGTAATATCTAACGAAACTATAGTCCCAGTGTAAGTCGATATACAATTATTAGAATCTGATACAGTGCAAGTAAATGGACCTAGCGGTAAATTCGTATTTGTATCATTAATTGAGCCATCGTTCCAAGCATACGTATAAGGCTGGATTCCACCCAAATTCGTAGCAACAAATGCAATGCCATTTGAATCATTTGGACAAAGAATATTCTCCTGATACCCCAGAGAAGCAATTAATTCAGTTGGTTCACTAACAATAAAGGAGTTTGAGGTTTGATCCCCCACGCTGTCAGTAACTGTTACGCCATATGTGCCAGTATCGAGCCCAGAAATCGATAAAGACGTATCTCCATTGCTCCATAAATATGTATAGGGCGAATCTCCGCCAATAACATCTGCTGAGAGAACTGCTGTTGAGTCCCCATAACATAGAATAGACGAATCTTGTATAATCTCTACATTGAAGGCGTATTCTCTTATAAAGTTTATAATTATTGTTTGAATATGACTATTTGTTAGCACAGTGCTATTACCCTGACTGTAGTTAGCTGCCATGGCAAAGTTTAAAATGTGACCTTGACCAAAATCCCTCACGGCGACTAAAGGGTTCGATCCAGATTGCATCAAGAGCGTAGAGCCAGATAGTGTTCGTAAATTCCCAATATTATACCCATCATACACGGAGAAAGAATTCGGAACTCCAGAGAGTACAGGGTGATTCGTTTGACCAGCAGAAATAGTATGGGTTGGCGAACCCGTAGCCCCAGAAGTCCTCTGAAAAAGTATTAAATCATCCAAGTTTTGAAGTTCATTTAAAACAAACCTTTGATACGAGTTCCACTCGAAACCTATATACAATCCTTCATCGTCCTCTACAAAGTCATTCAAAGCAATCTGCCCCGCTTGCGGCATTTCACTTGCGTATGACGTTCCATTCAAATGAATGACAGCATCAAAACCAGAAACGGATGGATTTGTATTATTCCAATTTGATTCATTTACGGTAGTTATCGTGACGTCAAACCCCTCACTATCCAAGGTATCCTTTAAACTAACTGTATTAGAAAATGTGCTCCCGTTATCATGAATTATTAGGACATCTTGTCCAAATAAAGTTGAGATGAGAAAACCGCAAGAAATTGTGAGAATTAAATGTCTCATGTTGAATAGATTTTGGTCAAGAATAAACTTTTGGAGGAAGGCAATCTTCATTTTCGACGAAAGTAGAGCCCCGTGGTATACGGCTGACTTTATGTAAGATTTAAATGAATATTAGAGGTTTTATTCAGCACGATTGAAGCTATAATAGCTTTTCACTCCAATCACTATGATTATTTTGATCGCGTGAGGAGCAGTCGCCGTATACTTAAGATGAAATTTTTAACGATGTCTACTTCTTGCTCACCTTGAAAGGCAATTGGAGCTTGCTCCTCGATCTTACCCAGTGGTGTGGTAATGATTAGCTGTCCTTCATCTCCAATAGATATCTCCTCGGCTCCCTCAATCTCCCACTTGATTTGACTGTAGTCTGTATTCGGGGAAACTATGAAGTCATATTCTAATGCGCCTTCGTTACTGTACCATTTCAGATCAATACCCTCATAGAGGTTCTTAAAAGTTACCTCATCATACGATAGAACATTCAAAGCACCATCTGGACAGGTCGGTAGATAGTAGTTATTGTAGCCTTGTTTAGCCCTTCCTGTTTCAACCTCAAAATTGCTTCTTGCTCCAATCCAATTAATATCGGTTCGGTAGATGGTCATTTGATCAATCACTGAGTCCTTAGGTTGACTGGCGCCATCTGGCATAGCTAATTCCTCTGGTAGACCCATATCATCTTCTTTCCATGAGTCGATTCGAGTCATCTGGTAGCTGATACCATCAGTTCGTATATGGAAGTTCAACCCTCCGCTATTACCGCTATAGAGCACATCAGGACGAGGGTTGTAATGCTGGTCAGAAACCTGCCCTTTATTCTCAGTAAATGACACTCCAGATTGAGTGGTCTTGTAATCTGCTATGCTTTGGGCATTGAGAGAAAGTGAAAGCAAAAGCGAAGACAGAGCAGAAAGGAATCTCATAGGTAATAAGCTCTATTTCAAAGATATTTAAAATTAGCTGGTTCAGGCTGTAGAGTATAGCTGCTATGTAGTCTTAATTTGCCTCTTTATAGTTGCTGCCTTTTTCATGATCTCAAAGTCTTGGTTTAGAATTCTTCGAGAGCCTATGAGGATAATGGATAAAAGATACAGCGGCCACGAAAAGAACTGTTCGCTTAGCATAACTACACCAACGATGAATGTCCATTCAAACAAGAGATTCAAAATACTCCGAACATCATCTACGCGGTGTAACTCTCTGAATATGGGTTTCGAAACGAGTCGTTGTATTTCTAATGTAATACTGATAGTCAGTGAGTATTGCTTGTTGAGTCCTACCCAAATATCTGATTTTTAAGCGGAAAGGGTTCCGGAAAAATCTTCTTGAAACTTACATTTTAACGTATCAAAATGATTTTACTTTTGCAGCGGAGAGTTGGCAGAGTGGTCGAATGCGGTAGTCTTGAAAACTATTGATCTTCACGGGTCCGGGGGTTCGAATCCCTCACTCTCCGCATAACAAATCATCCTCGCATTAGCGGGGATTTTTTGTTTCTGGCCGTTGCAAGCTTGCTTGGATAAGGTTGGGAACAAAGATCACAGACGAATGAAATGAGTGAGGATGATTTGGTCTGAACCTCCTCAATAAAAATGGGATCATGGAATAATCCCTCACTCTCCGCATAGCAAATCATCCTCGTATTAGCGGGGATTTTTTGTTTCTAACAACTAAGCCTTCTTCACAAACTCTGATTTCAACGCCATTGAACCAAAGCCATCGATCTTACAATCAATGTTATGGTCACCGTCTGTCAGCCTGATGTTTTTCACCTTAGTGCCCGCCTTAATTGGCTGCGGCGATCCTTTGACGGGAAGGTTTTTGAGAACAATGACCGAGTCTCCGCTCTGAAGCTCATTACCGTTTGCATCCAAAACTCGTTCACCAACTTCCTCCTCTAATTCATCAGGATTCCACTCATGTCCACATTCTGGACAAGCCATCAGTATTCCGGTTGAATAAGCATGTTCTGAGTTGCAAGAAGGACAATTATTCATGTAAGGTGTATGTTTTTCGGACTGGCCGAATGTATGGAAACCAACGTGCCCAGAATTCCGCACTCAGCATATGGATGTAAACTACATATTCGTACCTCAGTCCGCATGTTGAAACCATTCCATTTCATATTCCGATTTCTGCTCGTTTGGGTCTTTCTCTTTTCCACGGAAGCTGTTCTATCGCAAATCACGTTTCAGAAAACATTTGGAAACGCGCATGGAAATCAAGCAAACTCTGTAGAGCTCACCAATGATGGCGGATACATCGTTGCTGGATGGTACGATATGACTGCTCTTTTCACTTCAGAATTCTACCTCATCAAAACAGATCAGTTCGGAGACACTATATGGGCAAGGACTTACGGCCGGAAGGTTGACTCTAATGCTCGTCACAACGGCGGAAATCTTGGATATCACGCGATTCAAACGAGTGACAATGGGTATCTCATGGTCGGCGAAGTTCATGGGTTCGGAGCAGGTCTAGCTGACGTCTACGTTGTCAAGGTCGATTCCTTAGGCAACCTGCTCTGGTCAAAGACTTACGGCACAACCGAAGCTGACTACTCTGAGGCAGTTCTTGAGACTGCGAATGGAGATTTCGTGATTGTGGGCTTTACAGAAAGTGGCAATGTGGATGTCCGAGATGGCTATGTTTTGAGAATTGACTTGGATGGAGACCTTGTATGGAACAAAACCTTTGGTGGCGAATCAATAGACGCACTGACCAAGGTTATCCAATCTCCAGATGGGGGATTATTCATGGTGGGTTATTCCTTCAGCTTCGGGGCGTCCAGTTCAGATGTGTATGCTATCAAGACAACCGCTGATGGAAACATCGAATGGGAGAAGACCTATGGTGGGGTTGAGAATGAATAGGGCTACTCTGTGACAAGTACACCGGACAGTGGTTTCGTTATTTGTGGGACTTCTCACAGTTTTGGAGCTGGTAAGGCCGATGTCATTGCAATCAAGATTGATTCGATCGGTAACATTGAATGGTCAAATGCTTATGGAGGTGCAGAATCTGAATCAGGCCAGTCCATCGATCTGTGTACTGATGGTAGCTTTTCAATTACGGGGCATACGAGCAGTTATGGTGCTGGTGACGAAGATGTTCTCCTCCTGAAACTCAGCGATAGTGGAGATGTGCAATTTGGACGTGCCATCGGCAGCGACCTAGGTGATTTTGCTCGATCTATAAAACAGACGGATGATCAGGGGTTCATCATTGCTGGCTACACGATGGGATTCGGCGTTGCGCATTCAGATGTGTACTTAATCAAAACAGATAGTGCCGGGGTGAATGTCTGTCATGACACCAGTATTAGCATTCAGGCCTCGGTTATAAATCCTACAGTGAACATTGTGTCATCAAGCGTGGGATCCGGAGTCAAAACAGGCCTGCCAGCTACGCTTACTGGCTATACGCTATCTAATCCGTCAGAGCCGTGCGATTACGTAATTGGAAATGATGAGATACTTAATAATGAGAACCTTCGACTCTTTCCAAACCCAACCCCTGGCCTCCTAAATCTTGACTGGAATATTCAAAGCACCGAACTCGTAGAGGTCTCCATTATTGACTTGAATGGACGACTTGTCCAAAAGAACATCACACCATTACCGAGTCAGATAAACTTAAAGATGCTCGCAAAAGGACTATATGTTGTCCAAGTAATGTCTTCCCAAGGGCTAAGGACCAAGATAGTTGTCAAAAAATAAACAATAATGACATCAATAGGACGGTAAACTCAGAGAACATTAGCTTAATGGCTGAGAATTAAAAACTCAGTTCTTCTATTCTTAGCTCTACCTTCTTCGGTTTCATTCGATGCAAAAGGAACAGTCTCTCCAAACCCTTTGTACTCAATTCGTGACCCGTTGACACCTTGGGTTTCTAAATATTGCTTGACCGAGAATGCTCGATCGGCAGACAACACAAGGTTTTTTTCATCCTTTCCTACGTTGTCAGTATGTCCGTGAATTGCAATCCTCATGGAATCATTCTCTTGAAGGTAAAGAGCGAACTCGGTTAGAATGGCTTTTGATTGCTGAGTTATATCTGCGCTATTGGAAGAGTAAAAGATGTCATTGATCTTGTAAACTCCGCCCTCCTTAAGTTCTTCAACTTCCACATCAATATCCTGAAAGGTTTCAATGACCAATTCCTCATCCCCTGTCCGGCTTTTCATGTCATCGTCATCCTCTTCTACTTCAATCAACTTCGATTGAAACGCCTTACCATCTGCTTTGATGTTCATCACAACATCCTCATTATCTCGAACTGCAATGACTGCCGCGTACTTACCATCCTCATCTGAGACATCTACGGCAGTAATTTTCTTAGACTGCATTGTCTTCAGTTCAATTTTTCCGTTTTCAATGGGATATCCGGAATCATCTTTCAGCTGCCCTTTGACAAACACAACCTTATCAGGTCTAGCTTCCTTGTACAATTCGAATGTCCATATTTCAATGCTCTGTGGGTAGTCTTTATCCTTGGCCGAGTAGTATACTCTCTTGCCATCTGTGCTTACCACAAACGCCTGCTCATCTTGAGCTGTATTGATGGGGTGCCCCAAATTCACAGGTTTCTTCCATGTGCCATCATCATTTTGCTGTGTATAGAACACATCCAATCCACCAAATCCGAGGTGGCCGTCAGAAGCAAAGTACAATGTCCTAGAATCGCTATGAATGAAAGGTGTTTTATCGTTGTAAGGCGTATTGATCGGAGATCCAATGTTCTGTGCCTCCATCCAATCACCATTCTGATTCTTTTTAGAATAGTAGATCTCCAATCCAGAATTCTCACCGCGGTCACTGGTGAAATAAATGGTTTGACCATCAGCCGATATGCTGGGTTGAGATTCAAAACCGTTCGGTGTATTTACCTTATCCCCAAGACTTCTTAAGTTGCTCCAATAGTATCCTTCAATTCTTGACTTCGGTTCGATGCCGAAGTGTAAGTCAGCTTGATATATATCACAGTTTGTATAGCCCATGCCTGCTGGCTTGCAAATCGTAAGATATAGATGCTTATTGTCCAAGCTGACTGTCGCTCCGCCGTAATACCAACCCTCATTTACATTGAATGGAGAAGGAAACGGCTCTCCTTCTTCGAACTTTCCATTTACCAGTTTTGCTTTGACAAACTTTTCAGAAAAGGTCTGATTGTCCGTCAATAAAGAGGCTTTTACCTCAGATCGAATCGAATACCGTCTGGTGAGCAGCATACTCTCATTATCCGGTGATATCAACGGTAAAAATTCATCGTCTTCCGTACAAACTGCGCCTACCCTTCTGGCATTATAAGGTTTAGGATTCTTGTAGGCATCATCAAAAAACTTGGCGTACTCATAATCCAATTTGATTTCATCTTCTCGGTCATCATCCAATGGTTCCACTGATGAGCCACTTAATTCGTAGTATTTCTCAAAATATTCAATGCTCTCGGCATACTCAGATCTGCCTAATGCAATTTCAGCTAGAAAATAGTACGGTTCAAAATGAAAATTTGGACAGAGCCGAATGCACTCTTTGAGATAGCCCTGTGCTGGTTTTAGTGAAGTTCCTTTGGACATCGAGGTTCTCAAAGACTCAAGACCAATTAGATACTGGGCTAGACCCACATCAGGATCTTCCTCGATCGCTTTTCTAAGGGCGCCAACTCGTTCCTCTTTCGAGTTTTTGCGATTCATACCTTCTTCCAAAAACTTCTTGGCTTTTTTGTTTTCCGTTTCTGCGCACTCTGAGGAAGGAGTGATCTTGAAGCTCTTGTTCGTCACCTTTTGAGAGTAACTCGTAACCGAGATCAGAAATAGCAGGATGGCGAGAAATGCGGACCTCATTGCACAGTCGAATTTAAGGCGTGATACTTAGCCCTTGATCGCTTGTTGACGCAAATAATGATCCATTATTGTTAATAACATCATCGCTTCCACAATGGCTGTCGCTCGAGGGACCACGCAAGGATCATGGCGTCCCTTACCCTCAACTATAACAGCATCTCCATCTTTAGTCAGTCCTGTTTGATCCTTCATCAGCGTGGCCACAGGTTTGAAGGCCAGTCTAACAACCACGTCATTTCCATTTGTAATACCGCCTTGAACACCTCCACTATTGTTGGATGTAACTCGACCTTCTTGAGAATAGGTGTCATTGTGCTCAGAACCCCTCATCATTGAGGACTCAAACCCTCTCCCAATCTCAAATCCTTTAACCGCGTTGATGCTCAACATCGCCTTCCCTAAATCTGCATGAAACTTATCGAAGACGGGCTCCCCTAATCCGGAAGGTAGACCATGAGCAATGCATGTCACCACACCACCTACGGTGTCTCCATCTTTTTTAACCTCCTCGATTAAGACCTGCATATTGGAAGCGATATCGGGGCTTGGACATCTGACAATATGCGCTTCCACCTCTTTCCTGGAAGGAATGCTGTTGCTATCTTCCATTTGGATGTTTCCGACCTTCGAAACAAAGGCAATTACAGAAACGCCATTAGCCTCTAAAAACTGCCTGGCAATTGCACCGGCAACAACTCTGCATGCCGTTTCACGAGCTGAGGACCTTCCTCCACCTCGGTGATCGCGAATGCCGTATTTCTCCTCATAAGTATTGTCGGCATGGCTAGGACGAAATACATCTTTGAGATGATCATAATCCGAAGATTTGATATCGGAATTCTGAATAAGGAAACCAATGGGAGTTCCAATTGTCGTTTCATCAACGATTCCACTCAAGAACTGCACTGCATCAGTTTCACTCCTAGATGAGCTGATATTGCTTTGTCCCGGCTTTCTCCTATCTAATTCAGTTTGAATTTCAGTCAGGTCAAGCTTAAGTCCGGGAGGGCACCCATCAATGATCCCACCGATGGCCTTTCCATGAGATTCACCAAAAGTGGTCAGTATAAAGAGTTTTCCGATTGAGCTTCCAGCCATTCTAAAAATTCAACTGCAAAGGAATGATCCTATTTGTTTCAATCACAATGTTCTTAGATCGATTATTTTGCGGGCCAATTGCAGGCAATGAAGCTCCTCATTAATATCAACATACTAGCACAAACGAGACGAGAATCTCATTTACAGGTAAAAGGAGAGGCCATGAACGACCTTCCTACCATCGAAAATGCATGGCTAGCAATAAAAAAAGGCGTGATCGAGGACTTTGGATCCATGGGTGATTTGGATCCCTCTCGATTTAGTGCGTATGAGCAAGTTAATTTAAGGGGCAAAGCTGTTTTGCCGACTTGGTCTGACAGTCACACCCACATTGTTTTCGCGGATTCAAGACATGGAGAGTTCGAGGATCGAATAAATGGTTTGACATATCAAGAGATTGCGAATCGAGGCGGTGGAATCCTAAACTCAGCCAGAAAACTCAGAGAACTGAGTGAAGACGACCTCTTTGAACGAGCCGCTGATCGCTTAACAGAATTGATCTCACTGGGTACAGGTGCAATCGAAATAAAGAGCGGTTATGGGCTGACTCTCGATTCGGAGGTGAAAATGCTCAAGGTCATAGATCGATTGAAAAAAACATTTCCTATTCCGATCAAGGCATCGTTTCTGGGCGCTCATGCTGTTCCAGAAGAGTTTAAAGGTGATTCTGAAGCGTATGTCGACCATGTTATAGCCGATATTCTTCCTGAAGTCGGAAGAACCAAGTTGGCCGATTACATCGACGTGTTTTGCGAGGATGGATACTTCTCAACTGAACAAACTAAAAGACTCATTGAAGCCGGAAAATCACACGGTCTAAAGGCTAAAATTCACGTTAATCAGTTCACAGCAACTGGTGGTGTGAGGGTGTGTTGTGAGCAAGATGCTGTATCAGTTGATCACTTGGAAGAGTTGACCGAAGATGATGTTGAAGCTTTAAAACAACGGAATGGTGGGACCATTGCGGTGGCCTTGCCCAGCTGTTCGTTCTTCCTTGGAATTCCATATACACCAGTCAAGCGGCTTCTTGATGCAGGAATCCCAGTGGCACTAGCTACTGATTATAACCCTGGCTCCACTCCAAGCGGCAACATGAATTTTGTTTTGTCTCTAGCGTGCGTCGTTATGAAAATGACACCGTCTCAAGCCATCAATGCACTTACCATAAATGGAGCTGCTGCTATGGAATTAAGTGGAGAAGTTGGCAGCATTACACCGGGTAAAAGAGCCAATCTAATTGTCACAAAGGAACTTGATTCTCTCTCGTACCTTCCATATGCCTTTGGTTCGAATCACATTGATCACGTATTGATCAATGGCGAAACTTTCGGGCAATAAAAAACCCTCTCCATTTCTGAAGAGGGTTCACTGTATTATAAATGATAATACTTAGTGGACGACTGTAATCTTAGATACAGACTTCACACCAGCATTTTCAATCATTACGTTGTAATATCCCGCCTCAAGAGCAGAAACATTAAGTGCATTTCCGCTTAGGTTTTGGTTGATAACCAATCTTCCCATTGCGTCAAATACTTTAACGTTAGCTACACCTGTAACTCCGTTGATTGTAACAACGTCGTTAGCTGGATTTGGATACAAGCTAATATTTGCTCCGATAGCGTGCTCAGTTCCAAGAGGAACCCACTCACCATCCCAAAGCTCAAATGTATCACCATCAAGAACTGCGTAATCTTCGCCACCATCTGTGTACTCATAGTCGATGTTGTGATCTTCTGTACCGTTTAAAACAGCGCCAGTAGTATTATCAAGAAGAATTGCGGCCACTCTCAAGTTTGAGATATCCCAATCACCATCTTTAGTGAATGTATAGGAGTAAGTCACATTATCATTAGCAATAACTGAAGAAGGAACTGAACCAGCATCTCCATCAATTCCACCAAGTAGCTCACGTCCTACGTCATTGTATACCATATCTGCAGCAGGAACGGTAGCAGGAAGATTCTCATATCCACCCATTGCGCCGTTTGCACCACCAGAATAATAGTTCACTTGGTTATAATCCGATGTTGTACCAGTCACGTTGTCCTCAATTACGATAGCGGCTAAACGGAAATCTGCCGATGAAGTAACCGCAAAGTCAGCGCTGATGTCAACAGTAACTACATCATTCTCGTCCATTTCAGCAGTAACATCAAGATCAGCCCAGCCAAATTCATTAACCTGAATAACGTAAGGAACTTCAAATCCTGAGGGATCATATGCAGTCCCATCTCTTCCTACTAATCCGCTTGGATATCCACCGATTTTTGTTCCCATCCATGTGTCGTAAGTTGAATTTGTCATTGGATCACCGTTATGAACAGCAACACCAATCCAGGAATCTCCATAAGTGTCTTCCATGTACTCCATGTAAACCGCACCTCTTGGGCACCATCCACACCATGTACCAGTACCTTCTTCACCAAGAACAGCAGTCGTTGGCCAGAATGAAGCACCTGAAGTTGAACCCCAAAGTGTATCATTTGAATTGTCAGCATCACCAGTCGCAACTACATATACTGTAATATCTGCCTGATCTCCAGCGCTCAATGAAATCTGATCGGAGTGAGTAAAGTTTGCTGACCCACCACTATTTGAGATTGTGTTTGTGTAAGACTCTGTGTTGGTTGATGTTCCATCAGTCCAAATTACATCCCAAGCTGTGATGTCATTAGAACCCCAGTTAGTAACAGATCCAGTAATAGTTCCTCCCTGAGTTGATGTAACAACTTTCGGTACAAACACAGATGACATTTGAGCATCAGTTGCTGGTTGTGTACCAGGATTAAACGAATAGTATGTATTATCCACTGCGGTAAATTCAGAACCACCAGTAGCTGTATTGTACGAGCCAATTGTTGGTGAACCAGAAATTTGCATCGCGCTGGTAGAGTCAAACTGAATTCCCACAGTAAGCTCAACATTGCCTCCTGATTGAGAATAACTTCTCATATCGACAACGAATACCTTATTGGAAGTTTCTTCAAGGACGATTCCCCAATATGCCCATCCAGCACCTAGAGTTGAACTTGAGGCAGATGCCCAAATTACCCAGTGTTGACGATTAGGAGCAGTACCGAATGTCTTAGTGATAACTCCGTCGTTGGCACCTGTAACATTCAGACCCCATGCACAGACAGAGTTTGCTGGAATATCCGCTGAAGGAAGACTTGCAGGCGTTGAACCTGGAGATGCTCCAACAGTAGATTCAAACGTAACAACACCACCAGCATCAGCATAGTAAGATGAATACGTTGTGCCATCGAAATCAAAATCAAATCCAATGGATTCTTGAGCTGACCAACCAGTAGAACCAGTAGTCAGGATCTCAGTGTAACCGGTGAAGTTAGCAGTCATGTAAGCAGAAGGCTGCTCATCATCATTGTTTAATTCTCCCGGATTGTTACCGGCGTTAACCAGTGATAGAGAGTAGTACTGTGCACTGGCAAAACCAGCTGTCAATACTACCGCTAGAGATAATAGAACTTTTTTCATAAAATTGATTTTAAGAATGAATATGCTCCAAATGTACTCAAGGAGAGTATTCAATCATTAAAAGCAACCCAAAATATTGAAATGCTAAAAGCCCCGCCTCACTTTCGTGGACGGGGCTTCAAAATGCTTGTACTATGCTAATTACTTAACCACAGTCAGTGACTTCGTTGTTCGAGTCATATCATTTTCGATGACAATATTGTAGTATCCAGCGTTCAACCCAGAAACATCAAGAGTGTTTGAATATAATGCTTGATTGAGTACAGTTCTTCCAAGAGCATCATAGATTGTAATGTTCTTCAGACCGTTCATTCCTGTAATAGAGACCACGTCCTTTGCAGGGTTCGGGAAAATATTTACGTCCGCAATAGAAACACCTGCATTCCCTAGAGGAACCCAGTTACCATCCCAAAGCTCGAATGTATCTCCATCTACAACAGAGTATGTCTCACCAGCATCTTCGTACTCATAGTCGATGAAATCATCTTCCGCTGCATTCCAGATAGCTCCTGTTGAATTATCAAGAAGAAGTGCCGCAATGCGAACGTTATTGTGATCCCAATCTCCATCCATGGTGAATGTATATGAATATTCAACAACATCATCAGCGGTTACTGAAGAAGGAACAGAACCTGCATCTCCATCAATACCACCTAACAGCTCGCGCCCAACATCATCATATGACATATCAGCAGCAGGAACTGAAGCAGCGAGATTTTCCCAACCTCCCATAGCACCAGAACCACCACCTGCGTAGTAGTTGGCCTGGTTGTAATCTGCAGTTGTTCCAGTCACGTGATCTTCGATAACAATTGCAGACAATCTTAGATCATCGCTGGTTGATGCTGCGAAAGTTGCTGTGATATCAACCGTAACAACGTTGTCCATGTCCATTGTAGCTTCTACTTCAATTTCAGCAAGACCAAATTGATTGATATAGGTCGCAAACGGAGTCTCAAAATCAGATGG
>Ga0209043_1001575_pt1 | contig 12848 bp, 10 predicted proteins | sample SaaInlV_100m_DNA_3_FD_184654 | JGI IMG/M metagenome (GOLD analysis project Ga0209043, IMG submission 184654) | Marine microbial communities from expanding oxygen minimum zones in the Saanich Inlet - SI037_S4LV_100m_DNA (SPAdes) (version 2) | ecosystem: Environmental > Aquatic > Marine >... | reverse complement strand
TCATCTGCTCGAATATTCTAATAACCCTCAGCAATTACTCAGGGAGGTATCAAGAGTGTCCTTGCCGATGGGACACGTGGTAATTGTCGGTTTCAATCCTCACAGCCTCTGGGGACTTTGTAAGCCCCTAGGTCGCCTGAGGAAGCATCCTCTCTGGTCAGGGAATTTTATCCGTCCCGGACGAGTGATGGATTGGCTAAACCTGCTCAATTTTAAAATCGATCGGGCGCAGTATTGTACTTACGGGTTACCCGTTGTGGGTTATAGCGGTCAGAAAGCAGATTATTCCAATGGGTTGAGTCGGAATGCTAACCTACCTTTCGGAGCGGTTTATGTGATCGTCGCAAGAAAACAGGTCGGTACACTCACTCCCATCAAGCCTGCATGGAAAACGCAAACATCCTTTGGTCGGCTAGCGGCCGTTCGCCCCTTGGCGGGTAGAAATGCTTCTCCGCGAACAATTCGCGTCATCCCCCCCGAAAGTAAAAACTAATTCTTTTATGACGCAGTGAGGCGAAGATGGGTATGGTTCCAATTTTTACGGATAGTGCATGCAGAGGGAACTCAAGGCCCGGTGGCTAGGGAGCCTTACTCTGATATGCACGCGAGAAAAAGAATGCTGTGGCAAGGACCATAGCACCACTAACAGCCGAACGGAGCTGATGTCTGCGATCAACGGACTTGAAGCATTGAAACGGCAAAGACGGGTTGAAGCAATCACCGATTCTCAATACGTGCGTAAGAGAATTACTGAGCGGATAAAAATCTGGAAGACGTGTGGTTGGAAAACGGCGAACAAACCCGTCAAGAATCACGATCTCTGGCGACGTCTTCTGAGACTAGCAGGTCAACAGGCAGTGAGTTGGCACTGGATAAAAGGTGACAGTGGTCACAGGAAAAGCGAAATCGCGGATACCTTCGCCAATCGGGGTATTGATGAACTTAATTAGGGTAATCTTATGAGACAGGTTGTACTAGACACTGAAACAACGGGGCTTTCCCCTGAACTTGGCCATCGGATTTTGGAGATTGGTTGTGTGGAAATCGTGGATAGGAAATTAACGAGAAGGCACTACCACCAGTACATTAATCCTCAACGAGAAATTGACGATGGAGCGCTAGAGGTTCACGGAATTACGCAGGAATTTCTTAAGGATAAACCGGTATTTAAAGACATTTTCAACCCGTTTCTGGAGTACGTTAAGGGAGCCGAGCTCATCATCCATAACGCACCTTTCGATGTGGCTTTTATTAATCGCGAAATGGCTCTGATGTCTCCACAACTAGGAAAGATAACCGACTACTGTTCAATCGTTGATAGTTTGGAGCTTGCAAGAAATAAACATCCGGGACAAAAAAATAACCTAGATGCGTTGTGTAAAAGATACATGGTTGACAACTCACAACGAGATTTGCATGGTGCGTTACTGGACTCTGAAATTTTGGCTGATGTCTATCTGTTGATGACCGGCGGTCAAGTGACGTTAGGTTTGGGCGAGGTTGAATCGAGTAGCGGCGAGGAGGGTACGGGTATTCGTCGAGTTAGCAAAGCACGCGGCAAGCTGAAAGTTATCAAGGCCGCTGAAGCAGAAGTTGCGCGACACAAGACATTTCTCAGTAAACAGCAGGAAAGTTCAGGCGTCGAAAACCTCTGGCAGGACTAGCTTCTTGAGTGATTTGGTGCGCTTCATCTAGCGTCTTAATTTCCGAAATTTATTTCTGAAATTGGTTCCGAAGATTAGTCCGTTAATTGATGGATGCGGTAATATTTGAATACTGCTTAATGCGCATTATTTGTTTTCCGAAGTCGATCAGACTTTCCCTGTTTACTTCTAACTGAAAGCTCTGCTGATCAGTTTCTGGTAAAGCACAGGCGCAAGGCGTTCCAGAATAGCGATAAATATTGCGTCTCGGCCCACGAGAATCTGTGCCTTGTTTTTTATTACCCCCGTCAGAATTTTTTCAGCAGCTTGGTCCGAAGTGAGATTTGCCATGCTCTCAAATGTAGCAGTAATTTCCTCTTTGGTAGGTGCAGCATTGTCTGGAGCGATGTAGCGTGAATCCCTGACTATGTTGGTTTTTACGCCACCGGGTTGTACACAACTGACATTAATATGCGTTTTCTCAAGCTCCATTCTCAATGCATATGTGAAGCCCCGGACTGCAAATTTTGATGCGTTATAGGCAGATTGTGATGGCACCGCAATGGTACCGAAGATACTTGACGTATTAACAATATGGGCCTCTTCAACTTTTTGCATATGCGGCAGAAAAGCCTTAGAACCGTAAACAACGCCCCAAAAATTGATATCCATTAGCCAATTAAAATCTTGATAGGTCATGTGCTCAACATTATCTGTGAGCGACACACCGGCATTGTTAAACACAAGATTGACGTGATTGTGATCACGAACGGCATCGTCAGCGAATGTGTATACCGAATTCTTGTTTGATACGTCGACGATATAGGTAGTAACGTCCACGTTGTAGCTCCGGCAATTTTCTGCAGTTTCTTCAAGTGCGCTTTTGTTGTTGTCAGCTAAACCGAGGTGACAACCGCGGCTGGCGAGGGATGTTGCCAGCGCTCGACCCATGCCAGATCCGGCGCCAGTGATGGCAGCGACCTTGTTGTTGAATGATTTCATTTTGACTGTTGGCCTTTTACGGGATAGTAACCTCTAAGTGTCCTTACGACTGCTTTGCAATAGTAATTCGCTGATCTCCGATGCGTTGGGTAATTCTTTTGATATCAAAATATTCGAGAATCTCAATACACAGGTTGCGACCTATCTGTGTCACATCACGGTATTCCTTGACTGAAAATTTACCGTCGGCATTTAGCCGAGAAGTTTCGTAGACGTGTAGCTCCAGCTGACTGATACCTTCTGGAAGAAAATATCGATTGGACACGGGCTTGATCAGATACCCTAGTTTTGTGAGTTCGCTTAATAACTTTTCGAGCGCTCGCGGTGGTAGATTGAGAGTCTTTGCTAAGTCGTGAACGACAGGGGGACGAATGGGGTCCGATTGTAAAATCGGTTCAACTTTTTCCCACAGTTTAGCAGCAGCACTGGACATCTCTGCCTTATGGCCAAACAAGCCATACAGCCCATTACTGAAAGCCCACTTTTCTGTCGCAACCAGACGATTTGCCGCCAATGTTGCGACACCAACGGAAAGTTTGTTGCTGACCATCGAGCTAATCTGGTTAAGCGTTGCTCCGTTTTTCTGCTTGTCATTATTCAGCAGCGACTGAAGTTTTTCCGACATTGATGAGGTTAAATTCTTTAGATTCTGATCGCTAATTAACTGATCATCTTCTGATAAGTAGATCTGGTCACTCGAGGCTTTTTCGAGTGTGGCTATTGGCTTTCTTGTCTGATGAATCAGACCAAGGTGTTCTTCAATTTCCGATTTTGTGAAATTAAAAGCATTCTCGATCGTCGAAATAGTAACACCGAAAGGGTTGGCATCGATTGAATTTTTGAGCGTGATATCGATGTGCCGCGAGTCCCAGGCAGTTTTTATTTTACTCAGCAGCGCAACACGATCGGGCTTTGCTCTGCCGCGAACGACCGAGACGGGATCAAGTACAAAGCCGCCGCCGAGTGTTCGCTCGGCCGCTTGATCTCTGATAATAATACTATCTCCGACACAAAGATTAAGCGGCTCGGTAAGCACCAGTTGGGCGAGCCCGGTTGTACCCGGTGCAATTGCTGTCGAATCCAACGTTGCTACCCGGCCCCGGGTGTGGCTCGCGGCGAAGTGTACATGCACGGAAGTCCAGTGCTTCAGTGATCTTGCCTCATCTGGCAAAATGTGAAGGGCGATGTCGCATCGCTCGGTTTCTCTTTTGTCTAGCTTCGTCGAGAGGTGACTGCCCCGATGGATATCTGTCTTTTCAAGCCCTTGAGCCGATATGTTGATCGCACATCGGTCTCCTGCACGACCCATGTCAGACGGTTTGTTCTGCCGATGAATACCCCTGATGCGTGCGATGTGCTGCCCTGGGTTAATGAGCACTTGATCACCTATAGACGCTTGTCCGGCAAGAACGGAGCCGGTGACGACCAGTCCGGAGCCTTTAACACTAAAACAGCGATCAATTGAGAGCCTGAAAAAACCGTTGGCAGATTTCGATTCAAGACGAGATGACGTGTCGTATAGATAATCAGCCAACGCCTCAATACCATCACCGGTTTCATTAGAAATCTTGAAAATCTCGCATTTATCCTGAGACAGGAATGTGTCCATAGTGAGTGATTTTATTTGTTCTGTTACCTCGGCGACACGGTGTGCATCAACTCTGTCTGTTTTGGTCAGCGCTATGGCACCTTTGGTCACGCCAATTAGATTCAGGATTGCGAGATGTTCTTGTGTTTGCGGCATGGGACCATCGTCTGCGGCAATAACCAGCAAGCCAAAGTCTATTTCTCCAACTCCGGCGACCATATTGTTGATGAACTTAGTATGTCCGGGTACGTCAATAAATCCGAGTTGATTGCTGCCTCGGCTGCAATAGGCATATCCAAGATCGATTGTCAGTCCTCGTTTTTTCTCTTCAACAAGGCGGTCCGTGTCTATACCGGTGAGTCTTCGTACTAGGCTGGTTTTACCATGATCGACGTGGCCCGAGGTGGCAATAATCATAATGGCAGAAGGGGTAGTTGGTCAGTGACGGCGCTTGCATCATCGAGTGTGCGAACATCAAAAATCAATGCGCTGTCTTGCACCCTCCCAATCATTGGAAGTGGCAGGTTACGAAAAGCGACAATGATCTGTTGCAGTAATTGCTCATGACTGGACCCCGAATCAGAAAGCACCGGACATATTTTGATTCCCCAACTCGGTATCAGCGCCGTTGGGAGGGAGCCGCTGCCGATTTGAGATTGGCACTCAACTGTTTCAGTCGTGGCACAAGTGCCTACAGCGCTCTGCAGCATCGGTTTCAGATGTTCTGCCGTTTTTTTGATATCCGCCTGGCTTCTGGTCAGGTGTCGCAAGGTGGGAAGGTTTGAGATGACAGTCTCCGGGTTTCGATATTGTTTCAGCACCTCAAATAGCGCTGCTATCGTCATTTTGTCGACTCTGAGCGCTCTCTTAAGCGGGTTAGATTTGATCCGCTTTACCAGTTCTTTTTTCCCTACAATAATTCCAGCCTGCGGTCCCCCTAGTAACTTGTCTCCACTAAAGGTCACAATATCAGCGCCATTTGTGACTGCTTGTTGTACCGTGGGTTCCGGAGGCAATCCGTGCGGACCGAAGTCGATTAGCGTTCCGCTTCCGAGATCCGTGACAAAGGGCAAGTTGTTTTCATGAGCCAGGGACGCCAGAGCCGCTTCGTCAACAGACTTGGTGAAGCCTTGTATCTCATAGTTACTAGTATGAACCTTCATTAGCATGGCGGTTTCGGTATTAATCGCGTTTTGATAGTCCGCCAGATGAGTTCTGTTAGTTGTGCCTATTTCTACAAGGGTGCAACCTGATCCTGACATGATGTCAGGAATCCGAAAGGAACCTCCGATTTCGACCAGTTCGCCTCTGGAAACCGGCACCTGTCTGTTTCTTGCTAGGGTATTCAATACCAACAAGACAGCTGCAGCATTGTTGTTAACGATCGTGGCGGCTTCAGCGCCAGTAAGTTCTGCCAACAATTGCTCAGTGTGAGAGTCTCTGTCTCCTCGTTTGCCGCTGGAAATATCATATTCGAGATTCGATGCCGCTGCAGCCACCGCACTAATTTGATCGATGGCAGCCTGCGGTAACTGTGAACGACCGAGGTTAGTATGAATAACGGTCCCTGTGAGATTAAGCACAGTTTGAAGGCTGCCTTGGTCTAGGTGAGAGAGTGTATTTTTCACTTCTGCTAAGAGATCAGAAGCTGTGGGAATCGGCGAATCTGGCTTGCGCTGCAAGCCGGCTCGAATTATAGAGAGCTGGTCTCGAATGCATTGAACAAGTTTTGTATGCCCATATTTGGCAATTAGCGGTGCAGCTTCTTCTGCACCAAGAATTGTGTCCACGCCCGGTATTCGAGCAAGCGGGTTAGATTTACCAGAACTCACAACAAGGTTCCTCGTTGCAACGTAACATACATCATTCGTGTTAGCCTTCTACTGCCTCTCGGATGGCGTCCTGCAACGGTCCTAGAGGTCTGATCCAGGGTTGCACCTTCAGATTTTTAGCTGCGATCCAGTCCGATGCAGCTTTTTCTGCTGCTGACTTGTTTGGGTAGATACCTAGGAGCAATACATGCCAGGGAGTGCCTTGACTATTTATGAGAGCGGTCAACGGTTTAGTGATCCCGTTGGTCTCGGCGTACTCCATCACCTCCGATTGCTGCGGTAACGCGATGAGCTGAATCGTGTAGTAATCTGCCGGTTGCTCTAGCACGCTGTTATTTTGTTCTGGTGGTGCGCTCTCTAGAGTTGCTGCTTCAGTTTGTGGTTCGTTAAACACCGGTGCCTCCAGCGAGGCTGTTGGATTCTGTTGCTGCTGTTCAAGCGTTTCTACCGGCGGTAAAACTGCTTGTCGAGGAGCACGGGTTTGGGGCTGTATCGAGGATATTTTTGTATCATCAGCCTCTGTTTGGCATTCCCACTCTTCGACGCCCTGCTGCCCATAACAATGCCACTTTTTCGCAGTGCGCTGATTATCGATGAGAGAAGGGTTCTCGCAATCAGGCCCACTGCATTGGTCGCCCTTTTTGTTGAATAAGCCACCGATCGAATCAAAAGTTTTATTTACGGTCGAACAACCTGAAATAAAGCTCAAGCCAAAAAGAAATATGAGTGCAAAGCGTAACTTCATGAAGGACGAATTCCTTGTAAGAGTAAAATCGGTGTAAACCGTTAAAATTGCGATTTTTGTGGAAACAAACCGAAAATGCCACCTGTGTGCAAAAACACCAGACATTTTGAATGCTGGAACTTGCCGGCCTTGATTTCTTGGATCATGCCGTAAAACGCTTTGCCGGTGTATACCGGATCGAGGATGACCCCTTCCAGCTGTGCCAGCCACTTGATTGTATCAAATATGACGGGTTCAGCACGAGCGTATCCGGGACCAACATATCCATCTATGATATCAATCGCTGAGGGGCTGATCTCCTGTTGCGGACTGTAGCGTTTATTCCAGCTAGCAATATCTGCTGCGATTTTTCGGCGAAAATACGCCGCGTCATTGCTCACATTAAAAGCAATGGGTCGAGTCTCCAACTGATACTTTTCGCGGCCTATAATCAATCCGCCCATCGTGCCTCCTGAGCCTGCCGCAGAGACTAGGTACTCAGGTGAAATATTATTGGCGGTAAAATCTTCCTTCAGTTCCCTGGACGCTTCGATATATCCCCAGAGACCAATTTCGTCACTGGCACCCACAGGGATGAAAAAGGCTTTTTCACCCTGACTGGCGTATTCCGATATCAAGTTCTCAGCATATTGATCCAAAGCGTCAAACGTAGCTTGATCAAGATAGGAGATAGTGGTGCCTAACACTTGGTCGATGAACAGGTTTCCATCGGCTTCTTCTGGCTCCCGACCTCGCAAAAGCAGATGGCATTCTATGCCCAGTTGTCTGGCGATAACGGCGGTTGCGCGACAGTGATTAGACTGAGGACCGCCGGCAGTGATTAAACGTGTCGCGCCTTCTTCGAGCGCCTGAGCTACGCTGAATTCCAGCTTTCGAAGCTTGTTGCCTGACGCCGTGGTATCCGTAAGGTCATCTCTTTTTAGCCAGATTTCGGGTCCGCCAAGGGCACTCGACAATCTTTCGAGTTTTACCAGAGGGGTTGGCAATCTAGCGAGTTTTATTCTTGGGGGCTTCTGTGCCTGGTTCATTGTCTCGTCTACTGGTCTGTTTGGGTGGTAAGCATTATCCGAGCTGTTTTTCTATACTCAAGAGTTTCAGGTCAAGCGCTTCCCTTGCGGGTGTTTTTCTCAATTGCAAAAGCTGGGTTCTGGCATCTTCAAGCATCAATCTTGCTTCGCCAGCTCTGTTCGTGAGAATAAGAAGTTTTGCAAGAGTGATTTTATATTTCGGTGTTGTTCCCAGTTGATGCTCAAGACTGCGCCAGCGGTTATAGGCCCGTGTTGGTTGGTTTCTATCAAGTTCAAGTTGCATGGCATAGCCTTGAAGTTGTGCTGTCAGGCCAATGTTCTCTATCCCCTGGTCGATAAGATCGAGCGCTTTTTTCAAGCCGCTGGCACCTGTGAGAGCATGGAGTTTTGCCGCGGCTAGGTAGTCTCCGGGGTGAGCTAGAGGTTCCATTGTCAAATAATCAACCCAACTCTGCAGCGCGAGCTTCGTCTGTTTCGCTGCATGAGCAGAGCGGGCTTTTAGCAGTAAGGCGGGCGCATACCCAGGATTGATTTCGATATATTGATTAATGTGAAGCAGGGCATTATTGAATGCACCACTGTGAAAATAAAGTTGGGCAAGCGCAAACTCAACATTGATGTGCGTGTCTATTTGTTTTGCCAGTCGAATATCTTGTTCCGCTTTGTCCCATTGCCCTGTGCGAGTGTAGGCTGCTCCTCTGGTCATAAGTAGGGAAGGGGCATCAGGGCTAATCGCAAGCAATGCATCGAGTTCGGCGATGCTGCTATGATCCCCTTGGTGGGCCGATAATGCCGGTAAATACAGGCTTATCGATGCCAACATGGTTTGTAGGATTGGTCTCATCGAGCTCCTCGTATGATTGTAAAGTAGTCGTGAACATCGCCGTGTTCATCGATAAACCTCGAAGTCAATTCGGACCTCCCTGCATCAATAACAACCGACCCCTTTATCGCCAAACCGTTCTTTCTGTATCCCGGTTTTGTCTCATCAAAGGTTCTATGTACCGGATGTTCGAGCCAATTCGGCAAGGTGCATCCGAGAAACTGACCTTCAGCACAGGGGGACTTTCTATCCGCTTTGCCGGAACTGCCTGCGACAGTGTAAACCGTGCGTTTGTCAGCACCGCTGCTATCTAACTGTGGGTATAATTCTCCTTGTTGTCCTATCGCTGGTTCACCTTTGACATTAAGTAGCGCCTGAGTAGCCGGGTCGAAGGTATCAGACGTTCCATGATGGCCGTTAACATACCAGGAACGCTCATAGGAGTGAGCGTGACCGCTGTAGACAACATCGACACCGTAATCTTCAAACACTGGGGCAAACGTTTGCCTCATGTCAATTTCGTTCTGTTCGCGATCTGAATCGTGATTGCTTCCCTTGGAATATGGGGGATGATGGAAAATAACGATCGTCCAGTCCAACTGATTTGCGCTCAGGTCATCAATGAGCCAGTCCCTCATCGCAGCGCGTTGGTCTTTGTCTCTGTTTGAAAGCTGGGAATCGAGACTGACTATGTGTACGTTACCGTAGTCAAACGCGTAGTATTGCTCGGTCCCGCTGGGCACACCGCCGAGTTCTCCTCGGGAGGGCAGACTGAATATGTTCAGATAAGGTAAACCGTAGGCATCCGGTCCGTCGCCAGTACTATCGTAGGAATCAGGATCAGCAGAGGTGCTAATACCTCCCATGTGAATCATCAGCGGGCCAGCTTCACACGCCGGTAATTTCCTAAACAGGCAAACATCGAAGGGTGCGCCGACGCCCATCTCGTGGTTGCCAATGGTTGGCCAAGTGCCGACGGAATGGATGATATCTCTGTAAATATCAAAGAACGCGCCCTGCCATTGTTCGTCGGTGCCTTCCATATACGCGTTATCGCCAAGGAGTAGCAATAGGTCCAGAGGTTCGCTATTTGCTTGCGCTTGGTTATATTTAAGAAAACCGTTCATCACGTCAATTGCTTCACCCGCGTGAGAATAGTGCCCAAGGGATTTTTCCGTCGCTGTACCCGAATCTCCCAGTAACCAAATATGCGTATTGCCGTCTGAGGGCAGGGAGCCTTTACGTGGTGCCGTGCTGAAGGACATTACCGTTTCACGTGAACCGTTTCCCTTAAATCCATAGTAGTATCGCGTATCGGGTTCTAGATCGTTTAAAAAGACCAGTTTGTGATTGCGCTCTTGCTCTGCGCTCTTGCGTGCGCTTAAGTCATTTCTTTTTGTGCCATACCAAACTTCATTCTGGTCACCGCGCCATTTTATAATCGCACTCGACGATGAGACTTGTTGGAGGAACAGCCTGTTCGGCACTTTCAGCACTTTCGGCACTTCGGAAGTTACGCCGGTTTCTGTAGACGGTTGCTCTTTTTGTTGCTGCCAAGACGGATTAATCGATTGTGAATTTGTGCAGGACGCCACCAAGCAGTATGTGCTGATGGCGATGAAAACGAGATGTTGCTTGCTCAATGGTGGCCCTCTTTAGGTCATATGATGTGTGAATTAAAGCCCCGCGCATGTTAACACGATGGATCATCTTGGCGATGTCGCTATTGAACTCATCGTTTGGTTACCAGTAGACTCAATTCAAACGAAAACTAACTAAAGGTGAATATGTGAAAATTTCAACATCAATGCACTATGGCCAAAGCTATATCGGCGCCACCAAAGAAATCGTAGAGATGGAAAAAGCCGGGCTCGACTGTGTTTGGCTGGCTGAAGCCTATTCTTTTGATGCGGTGAGTGCGATGGGGTACGTCGCTGCTAAAACAGAGAGAGTAACCATTGCGTCAGGCATCCTGAATATATACAGCCGCACACCAACATTACTGGCGATGACTGCGGCGGGCATCGATGCTTTGTCTGAGGGTCGGTGCATGCTTGGGTTGGGTGCATCTGGTCCCCAGGTCATTGAGGGCTTCCACGGTGTGCCGTACGACGCGCCAATGACCAGAATTCGGGAGATCGTTGATATTTGCCGAGAGGTGTGGAGAAGGGATGCAAAACTCGATTATCAGGGAAAGAAATATCAAATCCCATTGCCCGCGGATCAAGGCTCTGGGCTTGGTATCCCGTTAAAAATAATCAACCACCCTTACCGCAGCGATATTCCCATAGCATTGGCAACTTTGGGAGAAAAAAGTGTCGAGATGACAGCAGAGATCGCTGATGCCTGGTTGCCCGCGTTTTTCATGGCGGAAGGCGCTGAGGCAGTATGGGGAGACGCGTTACGACGTGGTAACGCGAAACGTGATCCTTCGCTTCCACCGTTGGAAGTTTATGCCGGAGGTTCCGTTGCTATTGGTGAAGGTTTGGAAAGCTATCGCGATATGTCTCGACCCGGAATTGCTTTGTACGTAGGCGGTATGGGTGCCAAAGAAAAGAATTTCTACAACCAGATATTCAGAAAGTATGGATATGAAGAAGAGGCTGAATTGATTCAAAACCTTTATCTGTCTGGTCGAAAGTCAGAGGCCGAAGCTGCGATACCACAAAGTTATTTAGATTCGACTTCGCTTATTGGTTCAGAGGGGTTCGTGAAAGAGCGCCTGCAGGTATACAAGGAAGCAGGCGTCACCAACTTGAATGTAAGCTTCCAAGGCACAACCTCGGAGGAGCGAGTCAGAAACTGTGATGCGTTCAAAAATCTGATTGAGAAGATCTGATCTCCAAAAAGGCTATCCCTCAGGGTGCGTGGCTTGATTGGCTCGAAGCTTGATGAGCGTTTTGGTTGAAATATAGGGTGACAGGAATAGATATGGCGTTGGATCAATCACTTGCAGCTACGCTCACACATACGCAGCGATTGCAGTGTGAAGGTCGTGACATTCCTTGGTTGTTAAATCAGTGGGTAGAGCGCACGCCTGACAAGGTGTTTTTGCATTGGTCACCTTTTGATTTGGAGGATGCAAGTTGGACTTATGCTGAGTTTCAGCAGCAAGTTATTCTCGTTGCAAACAATCTCGCAAAATCTGGTGTGATTGCTGGAGACAAGGTACTTATTCACATGGATAATTGCCCGGAATTTCTTCTCTGCTGGTTCGCTTGTGCGCACCTCGGTGCTATTGCTGTGTCGACCAATACGAGATCTGTGGCAAGAGACCTGACTTATTTTGCTGAGTTTGCGGAAGTCAGTTGTGCTATCACGCAGCCCACCTTTGCTCGACTGTTGCGTAGTTCGGCGCCTAAGATCAAGTCGCTGTTTGTGACAGATGGGGACGTACCTGATTCGGAGGAAAACGAGTTTAGGCCTTTTTCTGAATTGCTTGAACGGAGCACAGCTGTCGCGACTACGGGCAGAGTCGCAGATCCCTGGGCTGATCTGGGGATCCAGTTCACATCCGGTACCACGTCTCGTCCAAAAGCTGTTCTCTGGACACATGCCAATGCGGTTTGGGGAGCGCAGGTGAACGCGACCCAAATGAGGTTGCGACATGAAGATTGTACGTTGATTGTTTTGCCCTTGTTTCACACAAACGCCCAGTCGTATTCAATGCTATCGACACTCTGGGCCGGCGGCACGATGGTATTGCAGCCAAGGTTTTCAGCGTCGAGGTTTTGGTCAGTCTCTGCGAGATATAGCTGCAGTTGGGCGTCACTTATTCCTTTTTGTGTCAAAGCCCTTGCATCTCAACCGGTACCTGAGGAAAACCATTATCGGTTTTGGGGATTAGGCGCACATCTACCGGAGGTGCAGAGCCGTTATAATATCCAAACGATCGGTTGGTGGGGTATGACAGAGACTATCACACAGGGAATCATCGGAGATATTGATCATCCAGGGCCCAGATTGTCGATGGGCAGATCAAGTTTTGCCTACGATGTGCGAGTGACAAATGAAGCTAATGAGCTTTGCGGGGTGGGTGAAAAAGGATTTCTTACTATTAGAGGCGTACGCGGCGTCAGTCTTTTTAAAGAGTACTACAAGAATCCAGAGGCGAATCGTGAGAGCTTCGATCAACACGGCTGGTTTGTTACCGGCGATGTGGTGAGATTTGATGAAAATGGTAATCT
>Ga0209043_1001562_pt1 | contig 12897 bp, 10 predicted proteins | sample SaaInlV_100m_DNA_3_FD_184654 | JGI IMG/M metagenome (GOLD analysis project Ga0209043, IMG submission 184654) | Marine microbial communities from expanding oxygen minimum zones in the Saanich Inlet - SI037_S4LV_100m_DNA (SPAdes) (version 2) | ecosystem: Environmental > Aquatic > Marine >... | reverse complement strand
GCAATGCCTGCCTGGGGTGACTTCTTGAGTACAGATGAGATTGAAGCAGTCGTTCAGTTTGTGAAGAGTCTTGTTCAGGATCGCGATTGGAGTGATGAGGATGAAACCGTCGAGGATGTTGTGTCCGAGTTAGGTGAAAATCCTTGGGGTGCTACAGGGCCTTATTACCATGGTATTCCTCAGGAAGATATTGATGCCGGTAGGAAGCTCATGATTGAAAACAAGTGCTTTGAGTGCCATGGAGCAGAAGGTCGTGGTGATGGTAATCCTACTATGAAAGATGATTGGGGATTTCCAATCGTGGCAGCCAATTGGCAGCAATGTTGGAATTTTCGAGGCGCGCGCCGAGATCACTTCAATCCTTTCAATGTTGCTCGTACGATTTCAACTGGATTGAACGGTACACCAATGCCTAACTACCGCGATAAAATTAGCGTTGAAGATCGTTGGAAGGTAGCGGCTTTCGTGAACTCTTTGTGTCCTCGGAAGAAGATCGATAGACTGACTAATAAGCCTGTCCCTGACTTTTTGATCGCTTCGAAGTATACCGAAGGTGAAATTTCTACCGATATTGCTGATCCGATGTGGGTTTCTTCAGATAGTGCCCCAAAGATTGTCGATCGTCCTGAAGGTAAGGAAGATAATCCAAGAAGAAATTATATCGCTTTGGCGGGTCAGATCACACGTGGTAAAAGAAATTTTGACCCTAAGGCAGATAACTTGTGGGTTTCTTCTCGATGGAATAAGGATCAGGGAATCTTCTATCTGGTAGAATACGATCAGCGGTTTTTATCAACGGACCCCGAGTATCCTGATGCAGTTGGTATTCAGTGGCCTGCTAAATTGCAGGATCTGTTTGGAGCTGAGAAACCATACTTTATTTATGGTGACAGCAAGAAACCGGTTGATATCTGGAAAGCAAGTTTTCTAGCTAATGATTACAAAGATACTTATGCTATTAATCCGAATGCAACTGCTGCAGATGCATTTAAACTTGATCTCACCGTTGAGGAGCTTAATGGAAATGGTTTTGACGCAGTAACTGTGAAAGATGAGACAAATGTAAAAGTAGTTGCCTCATCTTATGACCGAGGGCGTGTTAAAATTATGTTTCAAAGAGCTTTGACTACAGAGGGTGATATGGATGTTCAAATTCCTTCAGAATCATTTATCCCTGTAGCATTTATGCAGTGGGCTGGATGGGATAAAGAAAAAGATGAACATCAGGCTATATCTACTTGGTATTACACCATTTTAGAGCCGCCTTTACCTGATTCTTTATACTATATGCCTCCTATTATGGCTGTTGTATTTGTTGGTCTGCAGGGATGGTTAGTATGGATGACCAAGCGCACTCGAAAGATGTATGCAGATGGAAAAGTAAAACAGGATGAACTTCCCTTCGATTAGGAAGCTATTCTGTTAGAAAGACTAAAGCCCGCCGAAAGGCGGGCTTTTTTTTTGTCTATTTTTGGGGATAGAATAAACAATGAATAGTAATGCTACTAGTTTATTTTTGAATAAATAAAATTCCTAGGATAATGAAAGAATTTTTAAGCAGAAGTGCTTTCAGTTGTCTCGTTTTCCATGTTTCCTTGAATGATCTCCAAGAGGGATAAAGTTAAAAATGTTTTTGGAGAAGAGTAATCATCGGGGTTAACATCTATAACAGGAGGGGCACCTTTTTCTAACTGATGAATTCTTTGCGAAATAAGAATACATAGAAGGTAACGGCTTTTCACTACTTTCATTGCTTGTCGCACCAACTCTAAAGTATCTTGTATTTGCAATGTCATCTATATTCTCCAAGTTCATAAATTTTAAAACTACCAAATGTGCAACTTTTCATTCTAATAACTCTTTGTCATCGTGTCAACCACTCTGTGCAATATTTGGTTTTTTTTAAAAGAATTCTTATTTTGTTATTTCTTCCGATACGCGGATGACTCGTTCCACTTGTGATTCTGATATTTCGCGATGTAATACAGCTCGGAATAATTCAGGTTGGATTGCTAGTATTTTAATCCCTTGATCCTCCATTTTTTTTAGAAACATATCGGCGTTAATTTTGTCATGTTTTATTCTAAAAAAAATTATGTTGGTTTTAATTAACTTTGGATCAAGAATAATTCCTTTTAGCCGGGCTAGTCCTTTGGCCAAGAATTGCGCATTGTAATGATCTTTTTTTAACGTTTTGACTAGCTCATTTAAAGCAATTATGCCGGCTGCGGCCATGTGACCCGATTGGCGCATCCCCCCCCCTACCATTTTTCTCAACTTTCTAGCCTTATTAATGAATTCTTTGTTTCCACATACAACTGATCCTACAGGTGCTGAGAGTCCTTTAGAAAGACAAAACATAACGGAATCAACATCTGTTACTAAATCTTTTACATTCACCTCCAAAGCTACAGCTGCGTTAAAAATACGTGCTCCGTCGACATGTATTTTTAGGTTGTGTTTTTTTGCTAAGGCACTTGCTTTTTGCATATACTCTGGTTGAATAGGAGAACCCATACAGTAGTTGTGCGTATTTTCCAGAGCTAAGAGGCGTGTAGGTGGGTAATGTAAGTCACTTGATCTTATTTTTTTTTCAACGGTTTCTAAGTCTAGTGTACCATCGGGTTGATTTAAAACTATATGCGGATGAATTCCACCGAGCGCAGCTATACCAGCAACCTCGTTAAGGAAAATGTGGCTCTGGTCTCCAAGAATCACCTCATCACCTCGATTACAGTGAGATAGCATACTTATCAAGTTTCCCATTGTCCCACTTGGAACGAAAACGGCGGCCTCTTTTCCCATATGTTCCGCGGCAGATTTTTCAAGACGATTGACGGTTGGATCTTCACTGAAAACATCATCCCCAACTTCTGCTTCGGCCATCGCTTTACGCATTCCTTCAGTGGGCTGGGTCAACGTATCACTTCTTAGGTCAATGGTATTCAATGGTTGAGTATTTATGATGTTTGATTTGTTTTGTTTTCAAGCCTGGAACGTTTCATTCGATAATATACAATGGATGATAAAAATATAGGGGCTACACATCCTAAAAGAAGAATTTTTCGGGTATCGTCATCTTTAAAATTTAACTGGACCATGACCTGGTATTCCTGTTGGATTATGGCTATGAGGAGCACGGTAGTTAATAAAGCGTATCCGATCCGCTTCGAACCTTTGCCACCGTGGTTAACGATGGTAAAGGCAATAAAGCGTAAGCCCAGAAATAAGATCCCATTCAGGAACATCAGGTAAACGGTAGCATTTTGTTCCAGTGTCAACACGGCTATATCTAGTATAGGTATTCGAGATAATTATTGTAACTTATTATTGGTTCAGTAAACGCTTATTTAATAAAATTATATTAGTGGTAAAAATTATTGTCAGGGGCCCAATGTTAAATTAAATATGAGAGAACAAGGTCTGTTTTACTATAATAGTAGAGCTCTAAGTACGTCCTTTTAAGATGAATTGACTTTTAGCTTAGGGTAAGTTTTTTTAACAACTAACTTTTAAAAATATTATCTTTTGCCATATAATTTAAAAATATAAGGTTAAGATACACTTTGTATCACCAATTATTTATGATTTTTTGGGATTTTGGCTTAATTTTACGGATTGATAGCCTATTTTATGAGGAAAAATGAAGTAAAGGCTGCACTTGTCCGAAAAGAAATAGGACTAGGTATTTGAAAATTATGATTTTATTGTCAAAATAGTGCCATTGCTGCCATAACCATACTTTTTTAAAATGATTATTTTTGTGAAGTTTTGTATTTTAAGTATTTTAAAAACAATGGCTTATCGTTTTATTGGTTCGTCGAAGATTTATTGGCACACTCTTTGCTTTATTTTAAATAGTAAGTCATAAAAATCATACTCTTGCGTCATTTGTTTTGGTTAGATTAGTTTGTGGCTATTTTTATTTGATGAAACCTAGCTTGTTCTCCTTTTTTAGGAGGGAAATTATTTTCAGACAAGGATCTTAAAACTAGCAAAATAAAATTTATTTTGGTAACAGCATAGCGAAGGTTACTTTAATTATTATTTTAATAAAAAGAAAGTTTGAGATAGGAGAAGAGTAAATGGCTGAAGAAGCTGAGGAAGAAGGCGACGAGGAGGGAGGAGAAGAGGAGAAAAAAGGGCTGCCAATTAAGCTTATTTTGATCGTTGTGGGTGTGTTGGCATTAGCAGGCGGTGGATATTTTGCCTATACAAACTTTTTTCAGGAAGAGCCGGTTGAAGAGCTTAAGAAAGAAGAAGGTGCAGATGGTGAGAATGCAGAAGAGTTACCTCCGGGTCTTGGGGTGATGTTTACTATGGACCCATTCGTTGTTAATCTTGCTGGTAGTGAGGGCAAAAGGTTTTTGAAAGTAACAGCAACTTTAGAGTTGAGTTCGCCTGAGGTTAATCCTGAATTTGAGGAAAATCTACAAAAAATCACAGATTCCATTCTTGTCTTATTGAGTAGTAAGAGTTTTGAGGATGTTTATTCGGTTCAAGGAAAGTTTAAATTAAAAGATGAAATTACTACTCGGGTCAACCGATTTTTAGTGGTGGGTCATGTGAAGGATGCTTATTTTACTGAGTTTATAGTTCAGTAATATTTAGTGAAGTCATTGTTGGTGACACTTTACAATCGGCTGGAATAATTTTTAATTTTTTAATCAACTTAGGAAAGTCAAATGGGTCAAGTTTTATCAGAAGGAGAGGTCGACGCGTTATTAAAAGGCGTTGGCGATGGAGAAGTCGAGACTGAAACAGATCAAGCGGATAATAAAACAGGTGTAACTAAATATGATCTGACCAGTCAGGAAAAAATTATTGCAGGGCGACTTCCTACTCTGGATATTATCAATCAGATGTTTTCTCGATTATTTCGCCAAACGTTTTCTGGTATGTTACGAAAAGCCGTAGAGGTGAACGCGGTATCCACTGACACAGTCAAGTTTGGTGAATTCCTTCGTTCTCTACCTATCCCAGCTAGCCTTCATATTTTTAGGATGGAACCACTGCGTGGTCACGGGCTGATGATTGTAGAAAGTAAGCTAGTATCCGCTATTGTTGATACTTTTTTCGGTGGGACTAATGAAAAGGCAACGACCATCGAAGACCGAGATTTTAGTGCTATTGAGATAAGAATGACGAAAAATGTGGTTCTTGGGGCACTGGAAGATTTTGAAAAGGCATGGAGACCTGTTTTTGAGATAAATACAAATTATGTGCGATCTGAAATTAACCCTCAATTTGCAGCAATCGTTCCTCCAACAGATATCGTTCTGGTCATTGTTTTTGAAATTGATCTTGAGTTCACTTCGGGTTCGGTCACCGTAAGTATTCCATACTCAACGATTGAGCCGATTATGCCGAAACTGAAAGCGAACTTCCAAGCGGAAACGCAGGAAGTTGACCGTGTCTGGATTCAACGTGTGCGCGAAGAGATGTTGACGACAGAAGTAGAAGTAATTGCTCAATTAGGTAAGACAAAAATTACTTCGGAACGATTGGTTGAATTGAAGGTAGGTGATACTATTATGCTGGGGAATGACGTTACAGACCCTCTAGAGATTACGGTGGAAGGAATGCCTAAAGTTAAAGGATTCCCTGGTGTTTCTAGGGGTCTCAAAGCTATCCAAGTAACAGAAATCATAGAAAGGGAAGGGTAAACCATGGCAGAAGATACAAAACAAGAAGACAAACCAGTAACAGCCGAAGATACCGGTGGAACCGCCGTCAAAGAAGAAGGTGAGGCCGCTGACGAGATTAAAGAAAATAATCTTGACCTTATTCTTGATATTCCTCTATCTGTAACGGTTGAGTTGGGTCGTAGTAAAATGTTGATTAACGATTTGCTTCAATTGGGACAAGGTTCAGTTATCGAATTGACCAAGCTCGTCGGTGATCCTCTTGAAATTCTAGTGAATGATAAACTTGTCGCACGTGGAGAAGTTGTGGTTGTAAACGAAAAGTTTGGTGTCCGTCTCACGGATATAGTGGATCCCATGGAAAGAGTAAAATCACTTGCAACTTGACTCATTGCGGGCTTGTTTCATTTTCATCTGGTGAATTAATTGCTTTAATCGGCCTGTTTAAATCCACACTTATATTTTACCACGTAGTATTTTTAGAAAAAGGAGTTCTTTCCCTTTTTATCTTTCATCCTCACAAAGGTTAGTTGGTTTTAAGGTGCTTTTTCTGTTGCGCTTTTAAGTGTGCTACTTGCTCCTACTTGTTTGCAAGTTCTGAAAGTTCAACATTGAAAAAAATATTATCGTTCAGCTTATAACTGCATATTCTTTTTTTACATGGCATCTGAATCACCAGTTATATAGCGTGAATGTGGGATCTCTGCGGTTTCTTTATCTGCTAGCAATAGATACGGATTGGTTTCCAGAAATTTTTCTATGTTACGGATAAGAATTTTTGAGTCATCCATGATTTTTTCAGAGTCTACCTCACCAATTTTTTGGAATAATTCTACCAGACGATTAACAAACGATTGTGACTCCGTAATGACTTTAGTTATTTGATTAAACTCCAGCTTACGGTTTAGGTTGCTTTCTGCGAATCTGGCGTATGCGATGAGTTTTTCTGCCTCCTCTTCAAAATGTCCTAAATTTATAAGATATTCCATGACTACCTTATCTCCTTCTGCTTTGAGTCGGGGGACAAGTATCTGAGCAATCTCCTCTAAAGGGACTCCATTTTGGGTCGTGCATAGGTAATTCAAGCGGACCATCAGGACAGTGATTTTGGAGTCCAGCTTAAGTGTATAGGTAGCGTGATTTTTTACTTTGTAGTTTTGGTCGAATTTCCCCCAGATACCGCCCTGTCCCTTTATTTCTTCAATCTTGCTTTCCAAGGGATATAGTAACAAACCGCAAGCCGGGACTTCAACTGCATCTACTTCTACCCGTAAAATTAAAATGATAAATATTAACTGTATGAAATTAATAAAAGGATTGAGAAGTTTCATTGATTTACCTTGTTGGTAATTTATTTTAGTTACAGTTGTCTTCTGAAAAATTTCTTCTGTATTTTACTCTTTTTCTTAAAAATTAATACTTTTTCAAAGTAGGGCGTGAAACGCTAGTTACGCTAAATAATTATTTCATATGAGAACTAAAAATTCTCATGCTAAATACTTTTGGCTATTAGTCGACATTCAATATTGAATAATTAAAATAAAACCCTGCATGTTTAATTTTTTTAACATTAGTTCTGTGCGCGGTATGGCGTTTGCAATTTGTCGTCTTGAGTAGTTTTATAGTCGGAAATTTGACGATTGAGATCAAAATAAATTTTATAAGGAATAGGGTTATGAATTGGAAAAAGGGCCTCATAGTTTTTATGTCTCTATATGTTCTTTTAGCTCCCCTAGCTCTCGAGGCTAAGGTCAACTTGACTAATATGAATCGTTTGGAAAATGTCGAGATTGAATCTGCAGCAGATGATCTAGTGGTTAAATTCCGCTTTAAAAAGCCTTTAGTGCACTTACGGGATCCTATTTTTTTTGACAAATCAATTCAGGTTGATTTTCCTTTGGCATATTCACAGCCGGCTAAACAGTTTTTAAAAACAGATGATTCTCAAATTAGTCAAGTATATGTATCTCAATTTAATTCAAAAACAATGCGTGTTCGTTTTATATTGGGTGCAGAAACGGAGGGTGACTATGAAAACAGATTTCATATGCAAAAGGAGGGGAACTCTTTAGTTGTAAGAGTTGACCGCGGTGAGGCCGACATTCTGGGACAATTGCTTGCACGAACGACAGGAAATTTAAATAAAAAGACAAATGACATTAATAAAATAAATGAAAACTTTAAAGAAGAAAAAATACCTAAATCTAAACCGCTTCTTTTTGAGGAAAAAAAAGAAACCTCTTCAAATTTCGATAACCTGAAGTTAAATGTGTCTAAAAAAATAAAAACTGCTTCGTATAATGAGAAGCCAAAGTGGAAATCAGCTCAGAACAAAATTGATAAATCTAAAAGTTTGGTAAAAAAAACATCCTTTGGTCTTCATCCGCCTGAAGATAAAACAAAATCAGAATCAGTAAGCTTCTTTTCCTCTGGCTTAAGAATGGTTACGACGCTCTCGTTAGTTTTAGGGTTAATCTTTCTTTTGTTTTTTGGGTTTAAAAAATATGTTTTGAAAAATACTGCTTTTGGAGGAGGAAAACTTGTCCAGGTTTTGAGTACAAACTTTCTGGCCCCCAAAAAGAATATCGCCCTTGTTGAAGTAGCTGGAGAAATTTTAGTGCTGGGAATTTCAGATCAGAACATTTCATTGCTGACAAGTATTCGTGAACCTGGTCGAATAGAAGAAATTAAAAATGCACATGGCGGTAATAGCTCTCCAAAAGACTGGAAGCAGGGTGACTCCAAGAATGTCCCGGCAAATACTTCATTGGCTTCATCCAATGCTACTCACATGTTTTCTAAATACCTCAAACAGTTTTCCGGTACTAAATCTGTTAAGCAAGATTCTGTTGATGCTGTTACGGAAAAAATAAGACGCCATACGAGAAAGCTGAGGACTGCATGATGTTTGGCTTGAAGAAAATAATTTTATGTGGGTGTGTGGTCTTAAGTTTGTTTTTTGTAACAAGCTTTGTTTCCGAGTCAGAAGCGATTCCACTTCCAAATATCACTCTTGGTTTTGAGAATGCAGATGACCCGGAAAAAGTTTCAAGTGCCTTGCAAATTTTGGTCTTACTGACAATCTTGACCCTTGCCCCCGCGATTTTGATCATGACGACTTCTTTTGCAAGAATAATTATTGTTCTTTCATTTTTACGACAGGCCATGGGGACCCAACAAACGCCACCTACGCAAATTCTTATTGGGCTTGCCTTATTTTTGACTATGTTTGTTATGGGTCCAGTTTGGAGTGAAATAAATGAGAGTGCATTAAAGCCCTATATGGAAGAAGAACTAGGCCAGTTTGAGGCTTTAAAGCTTGCAGAAATACCTATTAAAAGGTTCATGTTAAATCAAACTCGCGAAAAAGACCTTTTATTATTTATTCACATGTCTGAGGAAAAAAACCCTAATACTGAAGAGGACATTAGCATACAAACAATAGTTCCAGCTTTTATCATTAGCGAGTTAAAGACCGCATTTCAGATAGGATTTCTTATTTATATTCCATTTTTAATTCTTGACATGGTGGTTGCTAGTATCCTTCTGTCTATGGGCATGATGATGCTACCGCCAGTACTTATTTCTTTACCTTTTAAGTTGATGTTGTTTGTGATGGTTGATGGTTGGTACTTGACTGTTGGTTCATTAATGAAAAGTTTCAGTTAGAGAGGAAATATGGATCAGGCTTTTATTATAGATTTTGCTATGGAGAGCATCAAGACGACCTTGCTACTGTCTGCGCCGATGCTAGGGTTTGGGCTTGTTACGGGTTTGTTGGTGTCTATATTTCAGGCAGTGACTTCGATTCAAGAGTTGACGTTGACCTTTATTCCAAAAATTTTAGCTGTTTTCTTTTCATTGATTGTTTTTTTTCCGTGGCTTCTTGAACTGATGCTTGTGTTTACATCCAATATACTAACTAATTTTCCTGACTACATTCAGTGATGGGTATTTTTGATCTTAGCCCAATTGAATATCAAAATTTTTTATTTGTTTTGCTTCGTGTTGGCGCACTCATTATGTTTATTCCTATCCTGGGGAGTTCACAGGTTCCTAGTCGTATCAAGATCGGATTGATTCTTTTTATTTCGATTGCAGTGTTTCCTGTAGTACGTTCGACACCAATGCATGACCCCAAGGGATTGTTTGATCTTGCGGTTAGTTTGTTTTCAGAAATTACAATTGGTTTGGCTGTAGCTTACTCAGCAAAGTTGCTGTTTGCAGCTGTTCAGATTGCCGGAACCATTATTGATTTTCAAATGGGATTTGGAGTGGTTAATGTTCTTGATCCACAAACCGAGACTCAGGTTTCGATCACAGCACAATTTCATAATATACTTGCCATTCTTATGTTTCTGGCTTTAGACGCCCACCATATTATTATTGGGGCAATTGTTGAAAGTTTTTTTTTAATCAATCCATCCCAGATAAATTTCTCCACATTCACTCCAGAAATTATATTGCTACTTTTTAAGGCTACGTTTTTAACTGCAATAAAGATTGCCGCGCCTTGTATGGCGATCTTATTTTTTATCAGCGTGGGACTCGGTTTAGTCGCGAGAACTGTGCCGCAAATGAATGTTTTTATCGTGGGTTTTCCATTACAAATTGGAGTGGGTTTGCTCATGGTTGGTATGTCGATGTCATTTTTCAGCTTGATTGTTCAAGGACAAGTAGAACAACTTCCCGACAACTTTTTGGGTATCATGCAATCTTTTAACCCATAACTCTATGCGACTCTCATAATGGCTGACGAAAATAAAGACACAAAAACTGAGGAGCCGTCGTCCAAAAAAATTACCGACACTCAGGAAAAAGGTAATTTTGCCCAGAGTCGAGAGATATCATCCGCCTTTGTTTTGCTTGCTAGTATTATCTCTTTCTCTATTGCAGGAAGGGGTGTAACCGAGACGGTCATTAAAACTTGGTATTCTAACCTAGCGGAGATGGGCACTACCAATCTGAACATTTCTGAGCTTTTTCGGCTCATGACTTGGAACATGCAGAACTTTTTTTTAATGATTGGCCCAATGCTTATTCCTATCATGGTCGCTGGCGTACTTTCAAACGTTGTTCAAACGGGTGGTCTAAAATTTTCATTGAATCCTTTAAAGCCTAAATGGAGCAAACTCAATCCATTAAAAGGGTTCGGTCGTATTTTTTCCAAAAACTCCCTAGTGGAATTATTTAAATCGATATTTAAAATTTCCATAGTTGCTTTTATCGCTTATCAGACTATTAGCAGTCATTGGGACGAGATACCAATACTTACGGGTTATGGGGTAGGGCAATTACTTTTTTTTATGGGAGAAGTTATGGTTGAGATCATGATCAAGGTGCTTCTTGTCATGATTTTTTTGGCGGTATTAGATTTTTCCTTCCAAAAATTTACTTATCTAGAAAATCTTCGTATGACAAAACAGGAAGTAAAAGATGAACGTAAAGATACGGATGGCAATCCACAGATAAAGCAAAGGATTAGAAGTGCTCAGATGGATATGATGCGTCGCCGGATGATGTCTGATGTACCTGATGCAGATGTGGTGATAACAAATCCAACACACTTCTCGATTGCCATTAAATATGATACTGATATTGATGCAGCGCCCATTGTGGTCGCTAAAGGCCAAAATGATATAGCGCTTAAAATTCGTGAAATTGCTAAAGAAAATAACATTCCTTTAGTAGAAGACAAACCTCTGGCACGTACGTTATACAAAAATGTGGAGGTTGGGCAACTGATTCCTGCTAGTTTGTATAAGGCTGTGGCTGAGATTTTAGCTTACGTTTTTAAATTAAAAGGAAAAACATCTTTGTAGTAACGTAACCTATAGTCTCAGCCTCAACTAAAAGAATAAACCCAGTTCCTGCCTCAAGTTTAAAATAACCATCTGTTTTAATTGGTATAGACCTTGCACTATTACTTGATATAGTGAGTTTAGCTTGGTTTAGTTTCAAGGTAAACGTATTGAATTAATTTTAGTTCTTTTTTTATAAAGACTTATGGGCTTTTTATTTTGGTTCATGCGTCAAAATTTTGAGTTTAAAGGTTAGTATATGGAACAACAAGCTACCTTATGGAAGTCACTTTTGCAGAGGCCGCAAGAGTATGTGATTGGTCTTGGAGTGGTTGTAATTCTAGCGGTTATGGTAATGCCCATTCCGCCTTTCATGTTGGATTTATTGCTTTCATTTAGTATTACCTTTTCGTTGATTATTTTATTGGTTTCTATCTTCATGCAGGGCCCCTTAGATTTTTCAGTGTTTCCGTCACTTCTACTCATTGTTACCTTAATAAGATTATCTCTGAACGTGGCATCAACTCGTATCATTCTTTTAAATGGCGGTGAAGGCGTCAGCGCAGCGGGTGATGTAATTGAATCTTTTGGATCATTCGTTGTAGGAGGTAATTTTGTGGTGGGAACAGTAATATTCATCATTCTTGTTATGATAAATTTTATTGTTATAACAAAAGGTTCGGTAAGGACATCAGAGGTAGCTGCGCGTTTTACCTTGGACGCAATTCCAGGAAAGCAGATGAGCATTGATGCGGATCTAAATGCAGGTCTGATTAATGATAGAGAAGCTCGTAATAGAAGACAAAACCTTGAACAAGAGGCCAATTTTTATGGTTCAATGGATGGTGCTATCCGTTTTGTAAGAGGTGACGCTATCGCTGGAATCCTGATCACACTTGTAAATATTCTTGGTGGGTTTGGGATCGGGATATTTCAGCAGGATATGGATATTAGTGAAGCAGCACAAGTTTATACACTGCTAACAATAGGTGACGGGTTAGTTTCTCAATTGCCAGCATTGATTGTATCGACAGCAGCTGGCCTTGTTGTCACTCGCGCTACTGCAGATCAAAGTCTACCAAAACAACTTATCAGCCAGCTGATTAATCAGCCTTATGCTTTTCTCATTGCTTCGTCAATATTGTTCATTTTTGGACTGATTCCTGGATTACCGCATTTCCCATTTTTTTTAATGTCGATTATTGCAGGAGTAATTGGGTTTAATAAATTCAAAGATACGAATAAAAAAGTTCTAATTGAGAACCGTAAGAAAGAAGACGATGCGAAGGCCCCTGCTCCTGAACACGTAGAATCGATTCTTCCTCTCGATATAATGGAATTAGAGGTTGGTTATGAGTTGATCCCATTGGTTGATGCAGATAGTAATGGAGAATTACTTGAGAGAATAAAATCTGTGCGACGGCAGTTTGCATTAGAGATGGGATTTATAG
>Ga0209043_1001531_pt1 | contig 13062 bp, 10 predicted proteins | sample SaaInlV_100m_DNA_3_FD_184654 | JGI IMG/M metagenome (GOLD analysis project Ga0209043, IMG submission 184654) | Marine microbial communities from expanding oxygen minimum zones in the Saanich Inlet - SI037_S4LV_100m_DNA (SPAdes) (version 2) | ecosystem: Environmental > Aquatic > Marine >... | reverse complement strand
CGAACCGGTAAGGGTTATCGCGCCGATCAGAATGCCAATAAAGATCTCCACATCGTGAATGGTCTTTTCGGCCCCAATGAAGTGGCCAGCCGGGTCAAGGTAAGAGGCAAAACCTACCAGGACGGCAGCCAGGCCGACAAAGCTATGCAGAATCGCAACCAACTGGGGCATGGCCGTCATTTCTACCCGCGCCGCAACAAACCCTCCGGCCGCACCACCAACAGCCATCAATGCTATTACTAGGGTATAACTAACCGGAGTGCTGCCAATTAGCGTCGCGCCGATCGCAAGAGCCATTCCGGCAATTCCGAAAAGATTGCCACGTTGTGCGCTCTCTTGGTTGCTAAGACCCCCAAGACTCAGGATAAAGAGGATTGAGGCGGCTATGTAGGCCGCAGAAATTATTCCACTTGACATCAGGATTCCCGGCGAAACATCCGCAGCATTCGTTGAGTGACCCAAAAGCCGCCGAAAACATTGATGCTGGCCACCAAAAGCGCGAGCGCGGCGAGAAACATGACGATCCGCGAGTCGGAACCCATCTGCAATAAAGCGCCAATAACGATTATTCCACTGATGGCGTTGGTGACACTCATCAATGGGGTGTGCAGTGCCGGCGTCACGTTCCAGACTACCTGCCAACCAACAAATATGGCAAGCACAAAAACAGTGAAATGCCCCATGAACGAGGGTGGGGCAACCACGCCTAGGCCCAGAACAAGCCCGACGACTGCAGCTAATGCGATCAAGGTCTGCGCTGTTGATTTTTTTGGCGCGCCTTCAAGATGGGCGGAAGATTCAGCGCCATTCGCCGGTGGCGCTTTTGGCACAGCAGAAACACGCGGAGGTGGGGGCGGCCAGGTAATCTTTGCATCCTTTACCACCGTCATCCCGCGAATAACTTCATCATCCATGTCGACGTTGATCTGGCCGTCTTTTTTCAGGCACAGATCCGTCAGCAGGTGGGTCACGTTGTTGCCGTAGAGCAGGCTTGACTGTGCCGCCATGCGGCTGGGAAAGTCGGTGTAGCCAATAACTGTAATGCCATCGATCAGCGCCGCTTCGCCCGGTCGAGTCAGTTCACAGTTTCCACCTTGTTCAGCAGCAAGGTCGACAATCACGCTGCCGACCTTCATCGCGCGGGCGGTGTCAGCAACAATTAATTTGGGCGCGGGCTTTCCCGGGATGAGAGCGGTCGTGATAATGATATCGACCTCTCGCGCCTGCTCGGAAAAAAGCTGCATTTCAGCCGCGATAAATTCCTCGCTCATTATCTTGGCATAACCGCCTTGACCGGAGCCGTCTTCCTTAAAATCAAGCATTAGGAACTCCGCTCCCATGCTCTCAACCTGTTCTTTAACCTCTGGACGAGTGTCGAAGGCTCGCACAATCGCACCCATGGCGCTTGCCGCGCCAATCGCCGCAAGCCCTGCAACGCCGGCCCCAATGACCAGTACCTTGGCTGGCGGAATTTTTCCTGCAGCCGTAATTTGGCCGGTGAAAAAACGGCCGAAATGATTCGCGGCCTCGATCACGGCGCGATAGCCCGCGATGTTGGCCATGGAGCTCAAGGTATCGAGTTTCTGTGCGCGGGAGATCCGAGGCACAGCATCCATTGCCAGGGTGGTCACGCCCGCGCTGGAAAGGAGTTCAAGTAAAAGAGGGTTTTGCCCGGGTCCAATGAGGCAGATCAGGGTTTTGGCATCATTGAGAAGGGCGATTTCGGCCGAAACCTGGCTTGAGGAAGCTTGCTCTGGGGCCCGGATCTTTACAATGATATCGCTGGTGTCCCAAAGCGCCTCTTTGGATCCAGCAACCGTCGCACCGCCAGCAAGATAATCGTTATCGGTAAAGCCAGCAGCTTCCCCTGCGCCGCTTTGAATCTGAACCCCAAAGCCAAGCCCAATGATTCTAGGGATTGTTTCTGGGGCGATAGCAACGCGTTTTTCACCCAGCGCGCTTTCAGTCGGTATACCAATGATCATAGGTCGTGGTGCTCTACTCGGAGGGGGGCGGACGCTTAGGAAGGCTTCGGATTGTCGCGTAAACGGCATCCGCCGGCAACTTTTGGGCTATCTAAAAGTAGGGCCGGTGTGGATAGAGCACTGGCAAGAATGGGATAGAACGCCCAGAATTGTTACCTACTGCTCTAATTCCGGTATCCTTCGGATTCCCAGATTGTTTTTAATCGGTCACAACGAATGGTAGAAGTCGGCGAACTGAAGGCCCGCCTTAAGCAGATGCTGATGCGGATCGGTGCGCTTAGGGGGTATCTTTGACTACGACGGGCGCAAAGACCGCTTGGAAGAGGTATTGCTTCGTCTTGAAGACCCGGACATCTGGAATGTTCCCAAGGAAGCCCAGAAACTCGGGCAAGAACGTGCCAGCCTCGAGGCCACAGTAACGCTGTTAGATAGCCTAGATCTACGAGCCCATGATGCCCGCGACTTCCTTGAACTCGCTCTTGAGGAAGGAGATACTGAGTCAATTGAAGGGATTGAGGTAGATTCCTTACAGATTGAGACACAACTTGAGAAACTTGAATTTCTCCGAATGTTCTCTGGAGAGTTGGACTCGGCGAGTGCGTTTGTGGACATTCAGGCGGGCTCCGGCGGGACCGAAGCCCAGGATTGGGCCGAGATGTTGCTGCGAATGTATCTGCGTTGGGCGGAAAGCGAACACTTGGCCGCCGAATTAGTCGAGCGCTCGGGTGGCGAAGTAGCGGGAATCAAGAGCGCTACAGTACATATCCAAGGAGAGTACGCTTTTGGAAAATTGCGCACCGAGACAGGGGTCCACCGCTTGGTGCGAAAATCTCCATTTGATTCCGGAAATCGTCGGCATACGTCTTTTGCCTCCGTATTCGTTTATCCAGAGATAGACGATAGCATCGAGGTAGAGATTAATCCTGCTGACCTTCGTGTCGATACCTACCGCGCAAGCGGTGCCGGGGGGCAGCATGTCAACCGAACCGATTCGGCAGTGCGCATTACTCATCTTCCAACAGGGATTGTCGTACAGTGTCAAAATGATCGCTCGCAGCACCGTAATCGCGCTGAAGCGATGAATATGCTTCGAGCCCGTATGTACGACGCACAAGTTCGTGAAAAGCGGCAGCAGCAGCAGGAGCTCGAGGATTCCAAGGCGGATATTGGGTGGGGTAGCCAGATACGTTCTTACGTGCTGGATCAGTCACGAATAAAAGATTTGCGTACTGGCGTTGAGACAGGTAACACGCAGGCGGTACTCGATGGCGGGCTTGGAGTGTTTATCGAAGCCAGTTTGAAAGCTGGCCTTTAAAGGATCGTATAACTCATGAGTAAAACTGACGAAAATGAACAAGTCACCCAACGCAGGGCGAAGCTTGATGCGCTACGGCAGACCGGGGAGGCGTTCCCCAACGACTTTCGGCGTAGCCATGATTCAGGTGCTATATGTACAGCCTATCGAGATGCGGATGGCGAGACACTCGAGGACGCCGCTGTAAAAGTAAGCATCGCCGGGCGCTTGATGACTCGTCGGATTATGGGTAAGGCTAGTTTCGCGAATATCCGCGATGAGTCTGGCGATATCCAGATCTATGCCCAGCGCGACCGCTTGCCGGAGGAAGTCTATAACGAGGTTTTTAAAAAGCTGGATCTGGGTGATATCGTTGGGATTGAGGGGACCCTCTTTAGAACCCGTACCGGTGAACTAACAGTCAACGTAGACTCGTTGCGTCTGCTGGTTAAAGCGCTACGTCCATTGCCCGAGAAGTACCACGGCCTGACCGATATTGAGACGCGTTACCGGCAGCGCTATGTGGATCTGCTAGTCAGTCATGAATCCAAAGAGGTGTTTCGAAAGCGGGCAGCTACCGTAACTGCGCTTCGCGCCTTTCTCGATCAACGAGGATACCTCGAGATCGAATCACCCATTATGCAGCCAATACCTGGCGGCGCTAACGCCCGGCCTTTTGTGACCCATCACCACGCCCTTGATGTGGATCTGTACCTTCGGGTTGCCCAGGAGCTTTACATTAAACGATGCCTGGTCGGCGGGTTTGAGCGGGTTTACGAGCTGAATCGAAATTTTCGAAACGAAGGCTTGAGTACCCAGCATAATCCTGAATTCACTATGCTGGAATACAACGAAGCCTACGTTGACTTTAATGACTACATGGATCTCACAGAAGAAATGTTGCGTGAGGTTGCTGTCGAAGTGGTCGGCGACTCGTGTTTAACCTACCAGGGAAGCACCATTGACTTTGGCACCCCTTTTGCAAGGTTATCAATGTCAGCGGCAGTTTGTAAATACAACACTGATCTGTCTGAGGCCGACTGCGCGGATTCACAAGCTCTGGCACGTTGCGGCCAGCGTGCGGGTCTTAAGCTTGATGCCAATAAATCTGCAGGTGGGTTGCTGTTAGATATTTTTGAAGAAACAGTCGAGAGCAATCTGATTTCGCCCACTTTTATCACCGGTTATCCCGCAGAGGTCTCGCCGTTGTCTCGACGCCAGGAATCCAACCCTGAATTGACAGACCGGTTTGAGCTTTTCGCCGCAGGGCGTGAACTGGCTAACGGGTTCTCGGAGCTTAATGATCCGGAAGACCAGGCCGCCCGATTTAGCGAGCAGGCCCGGTGCAAAGCCTCTGGAGATGCCGAAGCGATGTTCTATGACGCCGACTACATCAATGCGCTGGAACATGGCTTGCCGCCCAATGCCGGTGGTGGACTGGGTGTTGATCGATATGTGATGATTCTTACTGATAGCCCCTCGATTAGGGATGTGCTTTTGTTTCCCCATATGCGCCCAGAACAGGCCGACTGATCGGCTTTTGACCCTGTGGTGTCATTGTGATTCGCCCCTTAGCATTGTTTATCGGATTGCGTTATACGCGCGCTAAACGGCGTAACCACTTTGTTTCTTTTATCTCTGGTATTTCAATTCTGGGGATCACAGTCGGGGTATGGGCGCTGATTACCGTACTGTCGATCATGAATGGTTTCGAGCGGGAATTGCGGGGGCGGATTTTAAGCGTCGCCGCTCATGTAACTATCAGTTCGAGTCGGGGCTGGCTTGGCGATTGGGAGGGCCTGGCTAAAACTGCGCTCAAAGAACAGGGCGTTCGTGCGGCAGCGCCTTATATATTGGGGCAAGGGCTTCTCACCCGAGGCAATGCCGTGACCGGGGTGCTGGTGCGTGGCGTGTTGCCTGCGAACGAGAGGACCGTGTCTACTCTCATGCAACACGTCCAGGGTGGAACCTGGGACTCTCTTGTGGCTGGCGGGTGGCAGATCGTGCTGGGCTCTGAATTGGCTCGGGCGCTCAGCGCTACCGTAGGTGACCGGGTTACGTTGATCGCTCCAAAGGGCAGAATTACTCCGGCAGGTCTTTTGCCGCGAATGAAGCGCTTTACTGTGGGCGCCATCTTCGAGATGGATATGTATGAGTACGATTCGGGTTTAGCCATTATCCACATGGACGATGCAGCGACCCTGTTGGAATCGGCTAATGGGGTCAGCGGTATCCGGCTCCAACTGGAAGACCTCTACCAGGCCCCCCAAATTGGAGGGGCTCTCGGTCGGAAACTTGGACCAGGTCTGAGGCTCAGCGATTGGACACGAGAACATGCCAACTTTTTCACCGCTTTAAAAATTGAGCGGCGGGTGATGTTTATAATCTTGTTGCTTATTATTACCGTTGCCGCATTTAACATCGTCTCGACCCTGGTGATGGTTGTGACAGATAAGCAGTCGGATGTGGCAATACTTCGTACGCTTGGGTTACCCCCATTTCAGGTCATGGGTATTTTCGTGGTCCAGGGGGTAGTGATAGGACTCGTCGGGACTCTGGTCGGCGCAGCGTGTGGCGTGCTGACTGCTCTGAATATTGAAAGCTTGGTTCCCTGGATAGAGGAATTGTTCAATATTGAGTTTTTTCCTGCCAGCGTCTATGTTATCAGCGACTTTCCAGCCGAGTTGCGTTGGCCGGATGTTGCGACGATAACGGCGGTATCGTTTTTCATCAGCTTGGTGGCCACTATTTACCCGGCCTGGCGAGCTGCCCGCACTGAGCCCGCCGAGGCACTTCGTTATGAATAAAGCCTCTGCCATCTTGAGCTGTAAGGATGTTTGGGTGACATTCGCTGAAGCGGGTTTGCCGGTCGAGGTTCTCAACGGTATTGACCTCGAGGTCGACAAAGGCCGTAGTGTGGCGATTACCGGCGCCTCCGGTAGCGGCAAAAGCACCTTGCTTCAAGCCTTGGGCGGCCTCCTTAAGCCTACCGCTGGCGATATTGCATTCGCTGGGCGCCATATTGATCGCCTCGGCGCAAGGCAACTGGGCACTCTTCGGAATCGGCACCTTGGATTCGTGTACCAATTTCATCACCTACTGACCGAATTCACCGCGCTCGAAAATGTCGCCATGCCGCTACTGGTGCGCGGCGATTCCATCGACAGCGCTCGGCAAAATGCAACGTCTATGTTGTCTCGGGTAGGCCTTGAGCACCGGGTTAATCACAAACCGCCAGAACTATCTGGCGGTGAACGTCAACGCGCCGCGGTCGCGCGAGCTTTGGTGGGCGAGCCAGATTGCGTGCTTGCTGATGAGCCTACTGGTAATCTCGATGAAAAAACAGCGCAAGGTGTTCAAACCTTGATGCTGGAGCTGGTTAATAAAGGCGACAACGCGTTAGTCGTCGCCACCCATGATCTTGCTTTGGCTAAACTTTTAGATGTCCACTATGAGTTGTCTGGCGGGAAGCTAGAGCGAATCAGATAACCGCTTGACTGTGCTGGCCCGGTCCGGTCAGCGAGTTGAAATTAAACCTTGCCGATCGGCTGGTTTCGGACTCGGCGATTGCGAAGCACCTTGAATCGCCAAAGTGTAATCACAAGGTAGTAGCTCAGAAGTGCGCCGAGGATCGACATCAATATGCATCCGGCCCAAAGCTGCGGCAAACGTGACCCGAACCATGTAAGAGTCATCTCATCTAGGGGTACTAGTGGTGTTCCGGTGAGATATGCACCGATGAGAAACCCGGTACCGTAAAGCGGGACCATGGTCAGTGGGTTCGAGATCCAGACGGCAACTACCGTTACCGGAAGATTCGCCCGAAAGAAAATCGCGGTGAGTAGTGCGAGCGGGGTCTGAATCGGCAACGGCAGCAGCGCCCAGAAACAACCCACGCTTACGGCCCGCGCAACTGGCCGCCGACCCAAGTGCCAAAGGTCGTCCTCACCGAGCCAGCGGCGAGCCAAACCAGCTCGTTGGTGAACAGTTTCCCGATCCGGAATTACGCGACGCAGTAACTTGCGAGGCATAGGCATCTCCCTGGCATCTAAAACTCGTATAATGCGATCTGGCCCAATTAATTATACGGCCTGGCAAGGATGCCAAAACGTCTCTTTTATTCCTTGGGGTTTGCTCTGGGGATCTGTCTGGTAATGTTCCAGGCTGCGCTCATGCCTAGTGGGCTTGCAGCAGGCCTCGCAGTGCTTGGTCTGGGCGGTCTTCTTTTGGGCCGAAACTCCGTTTTCGCTGCGTTGCTGCTGGGATGGGTTTGGGCGAACATTGCCGGCGCGATTATCATTGAGTCGCGTCCCAATTCTGTATACCTGAATAAACCGGTCGAGATTACCGGCCGAGTTCTTGGAATGCCTGGCCGAGACGCACTGTCGACCCGGTTTGATTTCTTGGTGCAGTCGTGGGCGGTCAACGAACATTTTGAAAAAACCAGTAGAAAGATCCGGTTACGGTGGTACCGTAACGCGCCAACAATTGAGGCAGGAGATCAGTGGCGGCTTTGGGTAAAACTTCGCAAACCCAGAGGTTATAGAAATCGACACGGGTTTGACTACGAGCAACACCTTTTTCAAAAAGGCATTACCTCAACGGGCTACGTGCTCGGCAAACCTCCCGCGGCCCATCAGCGTTTAACTACAAGGGTTAAAGTTGATCGCTCGCGATCCAGGTTTAGTGAGTTTCTGACAGCACATGAACCACCGCTGTCTGAGAAAGGGGTGTTGGCAGCGCTCGCGGTTGGGGATCGGATGGGGATTTCGCGACAACGGTGGGAAATCTTGCGACGAAGTGGACTTGGGCACCTGGTTGCAATTTCCGGCTTGCATGTCGGATTAGCTGCCACTTTTGGTTTTATGGTGGTTGGCAGGCTCTGGCGCTTGGCAGGGACCTTAACCGGCAAGATCCCGGCACGACTGGCAGGTGTCTGGGGAGCTCTGTTATGTGCATTTGCTTATTCGGCTCTTGCGGGATTTCCAGTTTCTACTGTACGCGCTTTTATCATGATTTCCCTGGGCGCAGTGCTACTGCTTGTGATGCGGCGGCCCCGTCCGGAGGACCTGCTTGCGGCGGCGATGCTGGTCGTTGGAATAACTCAGCCTTTATCAGTCTTTTCGCCGGGGTTCTGGCTGTCCTTCGGTGCGGTCTGGTTGATTGTCCGTTTTGTAGTCAATCCACACTTCACCGCCGACTATTGGAATGAACAAGCTCGGCGCGAAACAAAAGCCTGGTTTTACAAATTGCTTTTTTATGCTCGGACACTAATTCGGTTACAGATAGTTTTGCTGATTGGCCTTGCGCCTTTGCTTTTAATCTGGTTCGGCGAACTTTCACTGGTTTCACCTGTGGTTAATTTTTTTGCCGTTCCGGTTTTTGAATTGATTGTCGTCCCAATGGTTTTATTGGGCCTTATTTTCTATTTTTCTGGCTTTAGTCAGGTCACAACTCCCTTCCTTTCGGTTTCCGACTGGGTAATCTCCAAGGTTCTGTTTTTGAGCGAGTGGTTTTCGGAGTTACCGGGGGCCGTCCTAAGCCTTGACCCCATGCAGGGGACTATTGCAGCTACGTGTTTTGCGCTCATTGTTCTTGGCAGACGTCGGGTTAAAAGATCAATCATTTTGTTGTTGTTGGCCCTTTTTGCCCTGGCTAGTCCGGGTGGAGGGTCACGACCGGCACCCGGACATGTTCGCCTTGTGCTACTGGACGTCGGCCAAGGGCTGGCGGCGGTCGTTTATACCGCTAACCATGTACTGCTGTTTGACACAGGACCTCGCTACGGGGACTTCAGTCTCGGGGAGGCAGTAGTACTTCCCGAGCTGCGAGGGCAAGGCATTTCCTTCATTGACGTTGTGGTGGTGAGTCATAATTCGAATGATCACGCCGGAGGCTTTGGGGCGATTCAACGCGCATTTCCGATCGGCAGGCTCAATCACAGTGATCCTGAGCGTTCGCCCAGTGGTGATTGCGAGCTGCAGGATCCGTGGGTCTGGGATGATGTTCGGTTCCAATTCCTTAAGAGCCGCCCTGATGGCGGTCAAAATATCAATAACCGATCTTGTGTTCTTCGTATTTCTGGGCCCTACGGAAGCCTGCTGTTAACAGGAGATATCGAGCGCCATGCAGAACAGACGCTGGTTAGGCGTTACGGCGATGATCTTAAAGTGGATATTCTTCAAGTACCCCATCATGGCTCAAAGACATCATCAGGCCTGAGTTTTCTTGGGGCCACTCAACCCTTAGTGGCCCTGTTCAGCCGCGGCTCAACCAATCGATTTGGCCATCCGGCGCCGGAAATTAAAAGACGATACGAACGGCTTGGGATTCGGATGTTAGACACGGCAGAACGAGGCCAGCTTAATCTGGAGACCACGGCGCAAGGATGGAGCATTGACACGTTTGCTGACACCCGAATACGTTTTTGGCATCATTAGTGGGTCTGATCAGACAGACCCCCCACCGAACTCAGGCCGGGTAGAATTAATCACCTGATGAAATACTCTGGCCTCAATGCCTTATTTTTTTCGACCATTCTCCTTGGAGCCTGTCAGTAATGTTTGAATTGATCCGTACTGGGGGGTGGCTGATGTTACCCATTCTGGTATGTTCTGTGCTGTCGGTCGCCATTATCCTGGAACGCTCTCTAGCGCTGCGCCGTGCCGTGGTGACGCCTTCAGGCTTGGCCACTGATGTGGAACGGGCTCTGATGCAAGGTCGTTTGGATGCTGATCGTATTGCGGCGTTGCGTCGCGGCTCCGCCTTAGGCAGGGTTCTGGCCGCCGGACTCGCCTGCGCAGAAAGTGATCCGCTTCGAGTTCGAGAAGCGGTCGAGGAATCTGGCCGACACGTCGTACACGGCCTTGAGCGATACCTGAACGCGCTCGGGACAATAGCAGCAACTACGCCTTTGCTGGGATTGCTGGGCACGGTGATTGGTATGATTAAAGTATTTGCTGCCATAACCACCTCCGGAGTAGGGGACCCTCAAATTCTGGCCGGGGGAATATACGAAGCGCTAATCACCACAGCAGCAGGGCTTTCGGTCGGGATTCCGAGCCTAATGTTCCATCGCTACTTTCGAGGGCGGATTAACGAATTAACAGTAGAAATCGAACAACAGGCGCTGCGCTTGCTCGAAGTGCTTCGCGGGCGCCTACCAAGATGAAATTCTCAAGTGCGCCGGCTGAGGAAGTCTCGATTAATTTGACCCCATTGATTGATATCGTCTTCTTGTTGCTAATTTTCTTTATGGTCTCCACCACTTTCAACCGTGAAACCAATCTGGAGATAGCCTTGCCCGAAGCTCGTAGCGAGGCTGAGCACTCCTTGGCCCAACAGGATATTTCCTTGGTGATTAATGCTCAGGGACACTACCAGTTGTACCCTATCGGCGGTGACTCTGGCGCTCCAATTCAGCCCCGAGATGCTGATGAACTGGCCTTGGCCCTTGGGCGACTCCCCAGGAGTGCATCAAACCCAACGCTGGTGATTCGCGCGGATGCTCAAACCAGTCACCAGGCAGTGATTCTCGCCCTGGATGCTGCCAGACGTGCGGGGCTCGCGCGAGTCACATTTGCCGCGCAGGTGTCCCAGTGATAAGTGCTGACGGGAACTCACTGGGGGGTGTGGCGCTTTACCGGCGTTTGCTTGGATATGTTTGGCCGCACAAAGCCGTTTTTCTTCTCAGCGTCGCCGGTATGGCAGTGGTTGCCATGTCCGAAGTGGGTTTTGCGGCACTCCTAAAACCGATCATGGATGGCGGGTTCGTTGAGCGCGACGACACCATGATTCGACTAATTCCGGCTTTGCTGATGGGTGTTTTCATGGCGCGCGCGGTTGGTGCGTTCACTGACCAGTACTGTATTGCCTGGGTGGGCCGCCGTTTGATTTTCGACCTTCGTCAATTGTTATTTGGGCGAATGATTCGCCTGCCGTCTGCCTACTATGATCTTCAGCCGACTTCTGGCCTTATCTCGAAATTAATTTACGACCTCGAGCAGGTCGCTGCCGCCAGTACGATGGCGGTGCAGATTATTATCAAAGACTCGCTTCTGGCACTGGGTCTTATCGCTTGGATGCTCATCCTAAGTTGGCCGCTAACGCTTATCTTTCTTCTCATTACGCCTTTTGTAGCCTTTGTTGTCCGTAAGGCGTCCCGTCGTTTTCGTCGGTCGAGCGAGGGCATCCAACAATCAATGGGTGGAATCACCCACGTTGCAAAGGAAGCTTTCCAGGGGCATCGCGTGGTTAAAGCCTTCGGCGGTTACGCGGTAGAGGAGACTACCTTTAGGGCCGTCAACGAAGCCAACAGGCGGCGATCCCTGCGTCGTGCTTTGGTGGCAGCGATTAGCGTTCCACTGCTGCTCCTAATCGCCGGTTCGGGAGTATCCCTGATTATCTACCTGGCACTGACTGACACGATCGGAGCATTCGTCAGCCCGGGTACCTTCGTTTCCTACATGGGCACCATATTGCTCTTGATGAGCCCTATTAAGCGACTGGCCAGGATCAACGAGTATGTTCAGGCAGGGCTAGCCGCTGCTAATAGCGTATTTTCGGTGATTGATGAACCATCTGAGAGCATAGGCGAATCCAACCCGCCACGAAAGGTTCTTGGCCGGGTAGAGTTCCAAAGCGTAGCCTTCACTTATCCCCAGGGAGATCAGCCGGCCCTGCAGGGGGTATCTTTTACTTTAGAACCTGGAAAAACTGTTGCGCTTGTCGGTGCATCCGGAAGTGGTAAATCCACGATTGCGTCGCTTCTGCTGGGCTTTTATACGCCAAACAACGGTGAGATCCTTATTGATGGGATTCCGATAGGCTCTTACTCGCTTACTGATTTACGTCGCCAGGTATCTTTGGTACCCCAGGAACCGATCTTGTTTGACGGCACTATTACGCAAAATGTCACTTATGCCCAGAGCGGCGAACCGCAGATTGATCTGCAGCGATTGCTGGAAGCCACGGGCGTAGACAAGTTTTCAAACGACGGCGAGCAGCAGGTGGGGGAGTTGGGAATGAGGCTTTCAGGTGGACAAAGGCAGCGGGTGTCATTGGCCCGCGCATTGTACCGTCCCGGGGCGATTCTAGTGTTGGATGAGGCTACCTCTGCGCTCGACGTGCTCTCGGAAGAGGAGATCAAAACCTCGTTAGAGCAGTTTTCTTCACAGCGCTCGATCCTGATTGTCGCGCACCGGCTCAGTTTTATTACCCACGCCGATCAGATTCATGTGTTTGAAGATGGGCGAATTAAAGAGTCTGGCTGTCACCAAACACTGCTGGACTGTAATGGGCCCTATGCACACATGTGGCGCGTACAACAGGCTGAGGACGAGTTACACACGGGTGCCCCACGGCAGCCTTTGTCATGAACGTAGCGGCCGGTCTGCAGCGGCACTGGAACCGGATAGATGCGCTTACATTGTTGTTGTTGCCATTAAGTATTTGCTATGGCCTGATCATTTCTATCAGAGCGCTTTTGTACCAACTTGGGGTTTTTAGGGTTCAACACTGGAATGTACCGGTATTGGTGGTTGGAAACCTGACGGTCGGTGGGTCAGGAAAAACACCGCTGGTGATAGAGTTGGCGCGAGGTTTACGAGCCAGAGGTTGGCGTCCGGGAGTCGTAAGTCGTGGGTACGGCGGAACCTCGGAGGGCCCCACAACAGTGACCGCTGCGACTGATCCTTTTTTGGTGGGTGATGAACCAGTCCTCATTGCCCGAGAGGCCGAGGTACCGGTAGTAGTTGCCCGAAAAAGAGCCAAGGCGGTCGATAG
>Ga0209043_1001524_pt1 | contig 13093 bp, 8 predicted proteins | sample SaaInlV_100m_DNA_3_FD_184654 | JGI IMG/M metagenome (GOLD analysis project Ga0209043, IMG submission 184654) | Marine microbial communities from expanding oxygen minimum zones in the Saanich Inlet - SI037_S4LV_100m_DNA (SPAdes) (version 2) | ecosystem: Environmental > Aquatic > Marine >... | reverse complement strand
AGTGTTAAATTTTTTTACTAAATCTATAGATGATTTTAAACCATCTTCGTGAAAACCGTAACCAAAATAACTTCCACAAAACCAAGTTCTTTTTTTTCCCTGAAGTAAATGTAAGTCTTTTTGTAAGTTTACATTTTCATTGTTGAAATAAGGGTGCGTAAATTTTTCTTGTTTGATAACTTTACTCTCTTCCACTTCTTCAACAGGATTTAATGTTAAAAAATAATTTTTGTTAGTTTTTAAATTTTGTAATTTGTTTAACCAATATGTAATACAAGTTCTGTTATCTTTTGTTATCGAATTCCAACTAGACCATGCTTTTTTTCTTGATGGCATAAGATTTTCATCTGTATGTAAAAAAGCTCTGTTAGAAACATAGGTAAATTTATTTAAAATTTCTTTTTCCTTTGAGGATGGATCATTTAAAATATTTAAACTTTGATCAGCATGGCACGCTAAGACAACTTGATCGTAATCCAGGTGTTCATTTCCAATCGATATTCTAACATTATCATCACTTCTAGAAATATTATTAATTTTATAATTCTTAAAGATCTCACCACTTATCTTTTCAAGAATTTTTTTAACATAATTCCTGCTTCGATTGGTAACTGTGAACCATTGCGGTCTATTTTTTAATCTAAATAAACCATGATTAATAAAAAAATTTAAAAAGAGTTTTAATGGCATTTCTTTTGCTTTTGAAAAAGGCATTGACCATATTGCTGCTACCATTGGTATAATGTGATATTCAATAAAATATTTAGATAGCTTTGACCTTCTTAAATAATCACCTAGAGTTTTATCTTCAATATTATTTTTAAGCAGAGAAGGTGCATGATTATAAAAAGATATTATCTCTCTAATCATTTTTAAAAATTTTAGATTTAATAAATTTAGTTTATTAGCAAAGATAGCATTGAAACCACTACCACCATATTCAACATTAGTATTTTTTACAGATACAGAAAATGACATGTTGCTTTTTTCAAAAGGAACATTCAACTCATTAAAAAAATTTATTAAATTTGGATATGTTAATTCATTAAAAACGATAAAACCAAGATCCACTGGGACAATTTTATCTTTTTCTTTTATATCGTAAGTATAAGAGTGGCCTCCAAAATGATCATTCTGTTCGTACAAATCTACTTTGTGGTGCTTGGATAAATAATAGGCAGCTGATAATCCTGATATGCCTGAACCAATAACTGCTATTTTCATTAAATAAAATTATGCAGCTTCATCTTTATATTCGTCCATTGAAGGACACGAACATACAAGATTACGGTCACCATAAACGTTATCTACTCTTGCTACTGGTGCCCAATATTTATTATGTCTTACGTACTCGTTAGGAAATGCTGCTTCCTCTCTTGTGTACTTATGGCTCCATTCATTGGCAGCTAGTTCTAAATAAGTATGAGGAGCATTTTTAAGTGGGTTATCTTCTTTGTCAAATTTTCCTGTCTCAACTAAATCTATTTCTTTTTTAATTTTTATTAATGCGTTACAAAATTTATCAATTTCCTCCAAGTTTTCACTTTCCGTAGGCTCGATCATAATTGTTCCTGCGACAGGCCAAGACATTGTAGGCGCGTGATAGCCAAAATCTATCAATCTTTTTGCCAAATCTTCTTCTGATATCCCTGAACTGGCTTTGATAGGTCTAATATCTATAATACATTCGTGCGCTACGTTGCCATTTTTTCCAGTGTATAAAACTTTAAAGTCTTTTGATAATTTTTTTGAAATATAATTGGCGTTTAAAATTGAAATTTGTGAAGCCTTTTTTAATCCTTCTGCTCCCATCATTTTAATGTACATCCATGAAATAGGTAAAATACTTGAACTTCCCCATGGTGCAGCTGAGACGGCACCCATTCCATTTTTTGGACCTGACTCTCTTATTACGTCGTGCGTAGGTAAAAATTCTGCTAAGTGTTTACCACAAGCGATAGGCCCCATACCTGGTCCTCCACCACCGTGTGGAATACAAAAAGTTTTATGTAAGTTAATATGACAAACATCTGGACCAAACTTACCTGGCTTAGCTACACCAACTAATGCATTTAAATTAGCACCATCCATATAAACTTGACCACCTGCTTTATGAATAATTTCACAAATCTCTATAATTTTTTCTTCAAATACTCCGTGTGTTGAAGGATATGTTACCATTAATGCAGCAAGATCTTTTGCATATTTGTCTGTTTTATTTTTTAAGTCTTCTATATCAACATTTCCATCTTCATCACAATTAACAACGACTACTTTCATTCCGCTCATTTGTGCGCTTGCTGGGTTTGTTCCATGAGCTGAATTTGGGATTAAACATATATTTCTATTAGCTTGATTATTGCTTTTATGAAATTTTCTTATAGTCATCAAACCAGCATATTCACCTTGAGCTCCAGAATTAGGTTGCAATGAAACTGCATCAAATCCAGTAATTTCTTTTAAATCGTTAATTAGATCATCAAATAAGATTTTATAACCTTTCATTTGTTCAGTTGGAACAAATGGGTGAGGTAATGAAAATTCTTTCCATGTAATTGGAATTAATTCTGCTGCAGCATTTAATTTCATAGTGCATGATCCTAAAGCAATCATAGATCTATTTAATGCTATATCGCAATCTTCAAGTTTTTTAAGATATCTTAACATTTCTGTTTCAGAGTGATATTTGTTGAATACTGGGTGCGTTAAGTATTTTGAGGTTCTTAAAAGATTTTTTGGTAAATTTTCTAAACTTATTTCTTCGTCTTGTTTAAAAGTTTGAGATGATCCAAAAATTTTTAATAAAATATTTACATCATTTAGTTTTTTAGCTTCATCGAAGGCAACTGATAAATTATCCTCGTCTACTTTTCTTAAATTAATGCCTTCGCTTTGAGCTTTTTGATAAATTTCTTTAGTTTTATTTTTCGTAACTATAGTAACCGTGTCAAAAAAATGATCACTCAATATTTTAAAACCTGTTTTTTTAATTCCATCAGCAAACAACTTAGCTAAAGATGAAGTTCTGTTCGCAATTTTAAGTAGTCCTTTAGGCCCATGATACATTGCAAAAGCTGCACTAATTATAGCTAGCAAGGCTTGCGCTGTACAAATGTTGCTAGTAGCTTTGTCTCTTCTAATATGTTGTTCTCTGGTTTGTAAAGAAAGTCTGTAAGCTTTTTTACCATGCCTATCTACAGATACCCCAATAATTCTTCCGGGCATAGATCTTTTGAATTCTTCCTTAGTTGCAAAAAAAGCAGCATGAGGTCCACCGTAACCCATTGGAATACCAAATCTTTGAGCGCTTCCAACAGCAATGTCTGCTCCTAGTTCAGCTGGAGTTTTTAACCTTGTAAGTGCCAAGAGATCACATACTAAAATAGCTTTACCATTTTTTTTATGAATTTGGCTTATACTCTCACTTGGATCTTGAATATCACCTAGTGTTCCAGGATAAGATAAGACGCCGCAAACAATATTTTCAGTTATATTTTGTAAGTCACTTTTTTCATTTCCAATAATTAATTCTAATCCAAATGGCTCTGTTCTTGTTTTTATAAGATCTATAGTCTGTGGATTGCATGAGCTAGAAATAAATATTTTTTTTGAATTATTTTTATCTAATCTTTGACTTAAACCAACTGCTTCGGCAGCCGCAGTTGCTTCATCTAATAATGAGGCATTTGCAATATCCATTCCAGTTAAATCTATAATTAATTGTTGAAAATTTAACAACATTTCCAAACGGCCTTGAGCAACTTCAGGCTGATAAGGAGTATAAGATGTATACCAGCCAGGGTTTTCAAGAATATTTCTTAAAATTACGTTAGGAGTAAATGAATTATAGTAACCCATGCCAATAAAATTTCTAAATATTTTATTTTGTTTTGAAATAGTTTTTAATTTTTTTAAAGCATCATTTTCTGAAAGAGGTTCATCTATTTTAAGTTCATCTTTTAATAAAATTTTTTCAGGAACTGTATTTTTCATTAAATCTTCCAATGAATTATACCCTACTTCTTTTAGCATGATTTCTTGTTCAGCTTCAGTAGGTCCGATGTGGCGGTATATAAACTCTTTGGAATTATTATCAATCATTTAACTGGGATTCTCCGCTACAAATTTTTCATAATCAGATTGGGACATTAAGGAATCTAATTCTGATTTATCTTTAACTTTTAATTTAAAAAACCAACTAGCTCCTTCAGGGTCTGTGTTGACGCTTACAGGATCATCTACAATTGATTTATTTCCCTCTACTATCTCACCTGAAATAGGAGAGTAAACATCACTTGCTGCTTTAGTAGATTCAACTACAGCTGTTTGACTATCTTTCTCAACTGCTTTTCCAGGTTCTGGTACTTCTACAAATACTATATCGCCTAATAGTTCTGTGGCATGTTTAGTTATACCTACAGTTGCTATATCACCTTCTACCGAAACCCACTCATGTTTTTTTGAAAATTTTTTTTCACTCATATTTACCTCCTTTATTATTTAACATAACTTTTTTTAAAAAATGGAAGTTCAGAAACTTTACCCCCATGTTTTTTTCCTCTAACTTCTAATTGAATTTTTGTTCCTATTTCTGAAAATTCTGAATTTATATATCCCATAGCAACTGAAGCATTAACGCTTGGTCCAAAAGTTCCACTTGTAATTAATCCAATTTCCTCTCCATGATCAGAAAAAACTTTTGTATTTTCTCTAGCTATAACTCTTCCTTCAGGCAAAATTCCAACTCTTTTTTTATTGCTACCATTAGCCATCAGTTCTTTTATTTTTTCCCAGCCGTTGAACCCACCTTCTTCTCTTCTTCTTTTAGCTATAGCCCACTTTAAGTTAGCTTCGATAGGATTTGTTTTTTCATTTAAATCATGTCCATATAAACAAAGACCAGCTTCAAGTCTTAACGTATCTCTTGCCCCCAAACCAATAGGATTAACTTTATTTTCAACTAAAATTTTTATTAATTTTTCAACTTTATTATTAGGAATAGAAATTTCAAATCCATCTTCACCAGTATATCCTGATCGTGTTATGTATAAATTTGCACCATCAAATTTAAAATTGCCACCCGTCATAAATTTTAAATTTGAAACACCTGGCGTAAGCTTTTCTAATATTTCTACTGCCTTTGGGCCTTGTAATGCAATTAGAGATAAATCTGAATTTATAAAATGTTTATGGTTTTTATTTAGAAATTTGGAGATTTCTTTTACATCATTTTCCTTGCAGGCTGCGTTTAAAATTATGCAGAACCCTTCTTGAGTTTTTGTTATAATCAAATCATCAATAATTCCACCGCTATCATTAAGTAAAAAAGAATACTTTGAGTGATTAAGTGTTAATGATTTTAAATCTGCAGGAATAATTTTTTCTAAAGCTTCAGTTAAAGTATCATCTCCTTCTAAAAAAAACTGACCCATATGTGAAACATCAAAAAAACCTGCATAAGAGCGAGTTGAGATATGTTCCTTAACAATACCATCTTTGTATTGGATGGGCATTTCATAGCCGGCGAAAGGTACGAATTTAGCACCTAAACTTTTATGTAAATTGTATAAAGCTGTTTTTTGTACTTCCATAATAACTCTTAACTAGCCCCATCTGTCTAGGTACCTGAGAGATTTAATCCTTCGGTGAGGCCTAAGCCTGCTTTCCAGAGTTATTACGATAACGGTCCTTTTGCCTGAGAGTTTCCGGGGTGGTTGCTCCTTCGGCGCTATAAAAATAGTCTCTCCCGTTACAACTTAACTTTCTTCTAAATGTAATTAAATGTCAAATATAATTAGGTAACAGAAGACTTTTTATCAAAACTTTTTAAAATAATAGCTAAAATAATAATACTGCCGCCAAAAAACACACTTAAAGGTGGAATTTCATTTAAAAATAGCCATACCCATATCGGGGCACATAATGTTTCAGAAAGCATAAGAAGTCCAATTGTAGTTGATGGCGTTGATCTAGACCCTATCGTTATACAAATAAATCCAAAAGCCAATTGTGGTACACCTAGAAAAAAACCCATCAACACATCATGACTAGTGAAGACAAATGACTCTGATAAAATAAGCCCATATATCACACTAAAAATTCCTGAATAAAAAATAGCTGGAACCATATCTAAATTTTTATTTTTTCTAATGATCATTACTAATATAGAAAAATTAATAGGAATTGCTAAAGCAACTAAATTACCAAAAAAAGATCCTGAAAAAAGTGAGTCTCCTACCATAATTGTAATGCCGCTCATTGCTAAAAGAATTGAAATAAAACTAATCAATGAAACTTTTTCTTTAAGATAAAAGTAACCAAAGATAGCTAAAAACATTGTTTGCGTGCTAATAATGAAAACAACATTTGCAACTGTGGTATTAGTCATTGCTACAACAAAGGCAATAAAACTTAATGACATTACAAGTCCACCTATTACGGCTGGAAGACCTGCATCTTTTAATATTTTAATTGTATTTTTTTTGTAAGTAATAGCTAAAAAAATTATTAGAGCTATCATAAAAAAAAAGGATCTTAATAATAAAATCTGCCAAACACTTGCTTCTTCAAAAGAACGTATAACAAACCCTCCCCAACTTAAACAAAATCCTCCAAACAAAAGAAGTATATATCCAGGAATTTTATAAAGAAATTGCATTTAAAACTTTCTTAAAATTTTCTTAAAATAAAATTGCAAAGTTAAGGCTCTCAATATCATAAACAACATAAGAGAAAACCATATACCATGATTTTCAAAATATCTTGTTAAATAGATTGAGATCGCAATAAAGCTTAAAACAGATACAATCATTGCATTTCTAATTTCTTTAGTCTGAGACGCTCCAATAAAAATTCCATCAAGTTGATAGCAGAACGATGCTAATGGAGGAATTATTATTATCCAAAAAATATGTTGATATGAAATAAATCTCAAAATTTCTATATCTGTAATTATATTAATAATTTGTTTGAAAAAAATAAGATATATAATTGATATAATTATAGCAGTAAAGAAACTAACCTGAATTGAATTTTTTACTACAGATAAGAAAGAAGTTTTATTTTTTCTTCCTACAGTGAAACCAATAATTCCTTCTGTTGAAAAAGCAAAAGCGTCTAAAAAAAATGCAGATAGAATTATAAATTGCATTAAAATAGTATTAACTGCCAAATAATCATCACCTAACTTTGATCCTAAGTAAGTCACCCACAAAAATGAAAAAGTTAAAAATAAAGTTCTAATAAAAATATCTAAATTTATGTTAAATAGTTTTAAAAGTTTAGATTTTATAATGAGTTTTTCAAATCTAGGAATAATTTTAAATTTTTTAATAATAAAATTATATGTAAAGAAAGTGAAAATTATTAAAGTTGTATAACTTGCTATTAGAGTTCCTAATACAACTCCGAAAATGTTTAAGTCAAATGACAATACTAATAGAGAGCTCAATATAATGTTTAAAATTGACAACAACACTATCATTAAGCTTGAAATTTTTGTTTTTTGTATTCCTAAATAGAAACCTACCAAAATATAAATTGATAGTTCAGCAGGAACAGAAAAAACTCTAACATTTAAATATGTATTAATTAATTCTTTTGTCTCCTGAGATGTATTAAAAAAATGATGAATGGAATGACTAATTAAAGGTTTTAAAATAATGATTAACAAAGCAATTAGCATAGCAATTACAAAATTTCTTAATAAAGTTTTAATAATTTCTCTATAATCTCCTCTTCCATAGGCTTGCGAAACAATTCCAACTGTTCCCATTCTTAAAAAACCAAAACTCCAAATAATCATTGTCATGACAGAAGTAGCTATACTTGTTGCGGCTAAATATTTAGTTTCCCCTAGATTCCCCATTAGTCCCGTATCCACCATTCCAACCAATGGAATAGCAAGATTTGAAAAAAAAACCGGTATGGACAAGAAGATGATTTGTTTTTTTGAAAATTTTGATGAATATTTTGTAAATTTCATTTTTTATCTTTAAAATAATTTAATAAACTTATATACAACGATTAGTCTAATGTTAGAGCAATTATTCATCACAGCGCAAATCTTAATTATCGATGTAGTTATGGCTGCAGATAATGCAATCATAATAGGTCTTATTGCTGCTAATTTTGCTCCAGATAATAGAAAAAAAATTATAGCCTGGGGTGTTGCTGCAGCTTTTATATTCAGAATATTTTTTGCTACAGGAGCGAATTATATATTTGAATTTGCATGGGTTAAAATTTTAGGAGGAGTATTATTAATCTGGGTTATTAATAATTTAAGACAAGACTTTTTTGGTCAAAATAAAATCAGATCACCTCAACTTAAATCAAAGGAAACTAAAAGTTTTGCAACAGGTGTCTACCAAGTATTAATTGCAGATTTGACACTGAGTTTTGATAATGTTCTTGCGGTAGTTGCTGCATCAAAAGGAAATTTTCATATAATGGTAATTGGTTTACTTTTATCTGTATTTTTAATAGCTACATTAGCAAGTTTCTTTGCTGACTTTATTAAAAAACATCAATGGCTTGGTTACTTAGGGTTGGTGACTATATTAATAATTGCTATTCAATTAATTATTGGCGGATTGGTTAATTTAGAAGTTCTTTCTATAAACGAAAAATTTAAATTTTTATTTTCAATATGATAGATTTTTGCGTTTTAGGGTCAGGCATTGCTGGCTCTACAATTGCAAATCTGTTATCTAAAAAATATTCAGTTCATGTTTTTGATAAAGCTAGAGGAGCTGGAGGAAGATCTTCCAATAAAAAGTTAAAAGGTAATTTAAGTTTTGATCATGGTGTTCAATATATCTCACCAAAATCAAAAGTATTTACAAAAATTATTCAGAAACTATCTAAGAAAAAAATACTAAAAACTTGGGATGGCAATCATTTAGATTTTACTTTTGAGAAAAAAACATTAAATCCAAAATACATTGGGGTAAAAGCAAACAATGCTTTAAGTAAATATTATTTAAAAAACATTAAAACATCCTTTTCTTCTCAAATTATAAAAATTGAACACAAAAAATATTTTTGGGAAATTAAATTAGATGATAATTCTAAACATCAATTCAAAGCATTAATATTAACTTGTCCTTTTCCTCAACTAAAAAAATTAGCAGGAAGATATTTAGAAAAAAAAGTTTCAAATTTAAAAATACAAATGCAGCCAAATATTACTGTTATGGTAGCGTTGACAAATAAAAAAGAACTTCCAATAAGTTCAATAAAGTTTGATGACAACATGTTAGCGTGGGCAGCAAATGAAAATAGTAAAAAAAGATTTAAATCAAATTTAAATTTATGGACTCTTCAAGCCTCATTAAAATGGTCTAAGAAAACAATAAATAAATACAAAACTAATAAATCAATTATGAATAAATTAATCTCAAAATTTACACAATTAACTGGTCTTGAAAAAAATAAAATTATTTATAAAAAGATTCATGGATGGAAATATTCTTACAGTTATCAAAAAACATCTTTATTAAGTAATTGGAATAAAAAATATCAATTAGGAATTTGTGGTGATTGGTTTGGCGGCCCTAAAGTTGAAAACGCTTGGTTGAGCGCTAATGATTTGGCAAAAAAAATTAAATAATTAAAAAATACCTTTGCTAGGTTTAGATTTTCTTTTGACTTTAGGCATCACTTCAATATTCAAACCTTTTAAATCTTTTGCTTTAAGTTTTCTTAAATTTTGAACTAATTTTAAAAATCTTTCAGATTCTTTTTTCGTAATTATTCCATCAGTAAGTGTTCTAAATTTATTGATGTATTCTTTTCTTCCAAAAGGTCTTTTTCCTGCTGGATGTGCATCTGCAACATTTATTTCTTCTGAAATTGTTGAGCCATTTCTCATTTTAATAATTACTTTTCCACCAAAACACTTTTTTTTAGGATCTTTATCATGGTATTTTTTTGTCCATTTTTTATTTTCACGCGTCACTATTTTGTGCCAAAGTTTAACGGTACTTTTTCTTCTAGCTCTTTGTGGTGTGTAAGATTTAACATGATGCCAAGCACCATCTTCTAATGCTACTGCAAAAATATACATTATAGAGTGGTCTAATGTTTCTCTGCTTGCATATGGATCCATTTTTTGAGGATCATTTGCGCCTGTACCAATAACATAATGTGTGTGATGGCTTGTCTCTATAGTAATTTTGTTTATGTCGGATATATTTTTAATTCGTTTATTTAAACTTCTAGCTAAATCAATTAATGCCTGCGATTGGTATTCTGCAGAGTGTTCTTTTGTATAAGTTTCTAAAATAGCTTTCTTAGACTCATTAACTTTTGGAAGAGGAACTGTGTACTTTTTTCCTGGGCCAGATAAAACATAAGCTATTACACTATCTTCTCCCTCATAAATCGGACTAGGTGCACCTTCTCCTCTCATGCATCTATCTACTGCTTCAATTGCTAATTTTCCTGCGTGTGATGGCGCAAAAGCTTTCCAACTAGAAATTTCTCCTTTTCTAGATTGTCTTGTAGAAACTGTAATATGAAGAGCTTGTTGAACTGATTGATAAATAGTTTCAGTATTAAGTTTCAATAAGCTTCCAAGTCCTGCTGCAACACTTGGACCTAAATGAGCTATGTGATCTATTTTATGTTCGTGTAAACAAATACCTTTAACTAAATTAACTTGAACCTCGTATCCAGTAAGAATTCCTTTTATTAAATCCATACCACTACATTCTTTTTGTTGAGCTACAGCTAAAATTCCAGGTATGTTATCTCCTGGGTGACTGTAATCAGCTGCTAAAAAAGTGTCATGATAATCTAATTCTCTTACCGCTGTTCCGTTCGCCCAAGCTGCCCACTCGCAGTCTACTTTTATTTTTGAGCTTAAACCAAAAATATTTGCTCCATTTTTTCTTGGGTGAGCTAAAGCCATTTGTCTTGCAGAAGTAACAGGCTTTCTATTAAAAGAAGCAATAGCAACAGATGCGTTATCAATTATTCTATTAATAACCATTTCAACAGCGTCTTTATTTATTTTGGCTTTATCAGATGCAATTTCTGCAATCTTATAAGCAAGTTGATCTTTCTTTTTTAGATTAGCTTTTGACGGGTGAACTTTAACAATTATATTTCTCATTAATTTAACATGTTTCGTAATACATACTGAAGTATCCCACCATTTTTATAATATTCCACTTCATTTTGAGTATCTATTCGACAAAGAACTTTAATAGTTTTACTTGTTCCATCTTTATACTTTATTTCACAAGACACTTCATCTCTTGGCTTAATACCTTTATCTATATCAACAATGGTGATTAATTCTTCACCTGTAATGTTTAACTTTTTTCTATTAAAGCCTTCTTTAAACTGTAAAGGTAAAACACCCATTCCTATTAAATTTGATCTATGAATTCTTTCAAAGCTTTCCGCTATGACAGCTTTTATTCCTAAAAGTTTAGTACCTTTTGCGGCCCAGTCTCTTGAAGAACCGGTGCCGTATTCTTTTCCAGCCATAACAACTAAATCATTTCCTCTTTTTTTATACTCAACAGCTGCATCATAAACGCTCATAACTTTTCCATCAGGTTGTAACGTAGTAAATCCACCTTCAGTGCCTGGTGCCATTTCATTTCTAATTTTAATATTTCCAAATGTGCCTCTCATCATGACTTCATGGTTTCCTCTTCTTGCTCCATATGAATTGAAGTCTTTTTGTTGAACTTGATTTTTCATAAAATAATCTCCTGTAGGACTATCTTTTTTTATATTTCCAGCTGGTGAAATATGATCAGTGGTAACCGAGTCAGCTAATAAAAGTAACAATCTTGCATCTTTAATTGGTTTAAATCCTTCTGGCTGATCTGGTAAATCATCAAAGAAAGGAGGTCTTTTGACGTATGTAGAGTTATCTTCCCAGTTATAAATACTACTATCAACTGTTTTAATAGCACTCCATTCTTTAGGTCCCTCTGAAACATTTGAATAACGATTAATGAACATTTCTGCGTTAATTGATTTTAACATTATGTCTTCAATCTCTTTATTACTTGGCCAAATATCTTTTAAAAAGACTTCTTTACCTTCTTTATCCATTCCAAGAGAACTTTTGTACATATCAAAATTCATATTACCAGCTAAAGCAAAAGCAACTACAAGCGGTGGTGAAGCAAGATAATTAGCTTTAACATCTGGACTTATTCTTCCTTCAAAATTTCTATTGCCTGATAAAACAGAAACTGCATATAAATTTTCTTTGTGTATCGCATCAGAAATATTCTTATTTAGCGGACCAGAATTTCCAATACATGTCGTGCAACCATAACCAACTAAGTTAAATCCAAGTTCATCTAAATATTTATTTAATCCTGCTTTTTCAAGATAATCTGTAACTACTTTAGATCCAGGAGCCAAAGAAGTTTTTACCCATGGTTTAATTTTTAAACCTCTCTCTATAGCTTTTTTTGCAAGTAATCCTGCGCCAATCATCACACTTGGATTTGAAGTGTTTGTGCAAGAAGTAATAGCCGCTATCACAATATCTCCATCGGTGATTTTAAAATCAGCACCGGCAACTTCTGTTTGAATGGGTTTTTCTCTCTTTGTATTTTCTTTATAAACTTTGGCAAAACCTTTTGAGGACTCTGTTAAAAGAACTTTATCTTGAGGTCTTTTAGGTCCTGAAATGCTTGGAACAACGGTACTAATATCTAAAGATAAAGTATCAGTGAACTCCATGCCTTCACTTGCCCATAGGCCTTGTGCTTTTGAATATTTTTCCACAAGTTCAATCGTTTCTTTATCTCTTCCAGAAAGTTTTAGATATTTTAAAGTCTCTTCATCTACAGGAAAAAAACCACACGTTGCGCCATACTCAGGTGCCATGTTTGCTATGGTGGCTCTATCAGCTAACGTAAGATTTTTTAAACCTTCTCCATAAAATTCCACAAATTTTCCAACCACACCTTTTTTTCTTAGCATCTCAACAATGGCTAACACTAAGTCTGTAGCTGTTAATCCTTCAAGAAGTTTTCCTTTAATCTCCACTCCAACAACTTCCGGAATTAACATTGAGATAGGCTGACCTAACATAGCTGCTTCTGCTTCTATT
>Ga0209043_1001521_pt1 | contig 13098 bp, 15 predicted proteins | sample SaaInlV_100m_DNA_3_FD_184654 | JGI IMG/M metagenome (GOLD analysis project Ga0209043, IMG submission 184654) | Marine microbial communities from expanding oxygen minimum zones in the Saanich Inlet - SI037_S4LV_100m_DNA (SPAdes) (version 2) | ecosystem: Environmental > Aquatic > Marine >... | reverse complement strand
CTCTTAATCAAGCCTATCCATAAGATCTGTTTATTCTAAGCGCAAGCAACGCAAGTTACGCATTCCGGTATCAAAAGCATCCGCGCTTTTGGAATTTGGCTCGAGCACCGAATACAAACTCCAAACTCTGGATTTCCGATTTTATTCAGTGCAGTTTCTAATCCAGCTAGTTTTCTTTGTGCAGAGCTCAAAGATGCCTCACTAACCCCCTTACTTCCAATTGCCTCCATACGAGTAAGACGCCCTATTGAGTTATCCGGAGCAATTGGTTTAACAGACTTTGACAAGCTTTCTATTTGTTGCTTTTGGGATTCTATTTCCCCTAAAATCACTTCTCTAAATTCTTCTCGTTCAATAGAATTCATTTTTAAAAGCACACTCACTTAAACCTTCGGATTTCTTAAATGATAATGCATTTAAGTCCGCTTTAGTCTTTGCTACCTTTGAGAAACTGAATCGTATCAGCCACACTTCGTTTCCCTAAAATAAGATCTTTCTGCTTTAAAAACTGTTCACGGAGTTGATCTAATAGTCTTGGAAACTTTTTATAAAGACGTTTTGGTTCACGTCTTATTCCACAACTCTCAAGATATGCAGTTAACAAGGGCATGACAATTGTAGTATCACTATAGCAAACAACTGATTGATTTACAGTATCAGGATCTATCTTAGCCCAGCTCACAGCTTCATTTGGAGTCGCCCCTGAAAGTCCTCCTGTATCTGGTCGCGCATCGGTAACTTGCACAAAATAATCATGCCCTTTAATATCAAACCCAAGTACTTCCTGTAGGGCAGGCTCCGGCTGTAAAATAAAGTTTTTTGGTGACCCTCCTCCCCAAACAACAACACCACTTTTACCAACTTGCTTTGCCTCAAGAACCAATGCAGCTGTTTCATTTACATCGATAGATGGGTCTATCTGGATATCTTTCCCGACTAGGTTGAGTGCCGCAATATCTAATCCCAGAGTACTATCTCCCGGCGACGAAGTATAAATAGGAACTTCATATCGGTATGCTTCTGCAATAAAGCTTTTACCGACTGTACCTCGCTCTTGTTCAATCTCATCTGCAAATTTTCCTAGCAAGTAATGAAGTTCTCGAGTTCCCATCCGCTTTTGAAACTCTGGCCTCGAAAACGTTCGCATCAACCAATTGTCAGTTGCAGCCAATACTTCGTAATCCATAAAAATATCATAAATACGGATAATGTCTTTTTCGAACAATTCATTATCGTTAACGAAAGGTGTCCCCTGAGTCAGAGGAAGGTCCAGGGAATGATGTAGGTCATGATATAAATTTGCTCCAGTCGTAACAATATAGTCAATCATACCAGACCTTATCATCGGGACAATACAGGATGTTCCCAAACCTGCTGGAGTTAATGCCCCAGAAAGACTAAAACCAACATAAACATTCTGAGGTGACATTTTCTCGGAAATCAGATGGCACAGTTCCTGGATACGAGCAGCGTTGAATCCATTAAAATGGTTATCAATCAAGTCTTTTACACCTAACCCCTCTTTTATGGGAGTCGGGGAAATCCGCTTTCCTTTTAAATATTGATCTTTATCATCTTTCATAAAACACCTTATCTTTGTATCAGTATAACTTCGCCATCAAGTATAATTACCCCATATGACTTGGGGGACAAAGTCTCTATTTATACTGTAGTCACATTGTAATAATAATTTTTAAGTATATTTTTGTATTTTCTTATTTTACTCCCACCATAAAATTTAGCACGATGATTTTCCCTATATAGACTGCGGCTAGAGTCAAGACTAGCGTGCCCAATATATTCAATCCAAATAGTATGTTTTCGTTTTGTTCAAGTAACCGAAAAGACTCATAACTGAAAGTAGACATCGTGGTAAATGATCCCAGAAGACCAATGGTCCAAAAAACTCGAACCTCCTGACTAAAAAACCCTACATACTCAGAAAGGTACATGATAAGACTCAAAACTAAGCTCCCTATAAAATTAACACTAAGTGTTCCTAAGGGAAAAGTTAGGGCACCACTTTGAACCCATCCACTAACCCAATACCTCAAAATACCACCTACAAAACTACCAACACCAATTATCAGCCACAGGGGCATTTTGCCTCCTTATAGAGAAAAACCCTCGTAATGCTTAAGGATACAAGTTATTAGAAATATTGTTTTCACAAAGGTTTTCATAGAACCCATATCACCAAAATTTATTAGACTCTTTTACTCTATTTCATACCAAACCAAAATTTTAGCCTCAAAAACTGCTTAAAAAATGCTTAGATTAATTCTTAATTAGTTTTTTCCTTTCCATCCAAGTGCCCATATCTTAGCATTTTTAATGACTGATCTAATTGAACATGACTGCCCAGAAGAATAAAAATATCCCCAGACTGGACAATTAATTTTTGATCAGGGTTGGGATAAGGCTTGTTTTTTTTTACCAAGGCAATGACAACTGCCCCTGTTCTAGTCGGAATATTTATATCCCCTATTGTTTTTTCAAGAACCCAGCTATCTTCTGACACAAAGTATGACTCTGTAAGGGAAGCCGTCAAATAGGCGGAAAACTTCTTAAAACTTTTTGTATTTAAGGCTATCCCACGAAACATGCTGTAGCCTTCCAACCTGATAAGTTCAACCTGTTGTTCAATAATATTATTAGGAACGTGATAGTCTCGCAACACTCTAGAAAAAATTTCTACAGACGTTTCAAATTCTTCAGGAATCACCTGATCCGCTCCAGCATTTTTAAGTTCTTCAACTTGATCTGTTCGTCGAGTTCGAACCATAATATTGACTTGAGGATTAATCTTGCGTGAAAGGCGAACTGTTTTTTCCGTAACTGTGTAGTCTGAAATTTTCAAAACTATCATGCGAGCCTCCCTTAAACCGGCGCGAATCAATGTTTGTTCTTGAGCACAATCACCATAAAGAATCGTGATTCCTTCGGTCAAGGCTCTCCTTATTCTCTCACCGTCCAAATCCAGAACAACAAAAGAAATTTTTGCTTCAAGAAGAACCTGGGCAAGCGTCCTGCCACCAACGCCGTATCCAACAATAACCACATGATCTTTAAGCTTAGTAGTCTTACTTTCGTTTGAAGGAATTTCTTTAGACTTCCACTTAGAAAACAACTTGATTGAAAGTCCTGTTGAAACCTGAATCAAAAGCGGGGCCAAAAGCATGGAAAGAATAGAAACTATAAGTAACAGCTGATACTGATGAGAATCTAATAACCCCTGGTTTAATGCCATAGCAGAAAGGATTAAAGAAAATTCTCCAACTTGAGCCAACCGCATTCCAACTACAAAGGAAATCCTTAAAGGGACTCGAACAAGAAAACAAGCTAAAGTAGCAAAAAATCCTTTAACTAAAACAACAAGCACAGTAAGTCCAAGGCAAGTAAAAAAGGAACTTGTAAATATATCTATTTGCAAAAGCATGCCAACAGATATAAAGAAAATACTGCTGAAATAGTCTCTCAGTGGCAAAATATCGAGAATAATCTGATGGTTATATTCAGATTCAGAAATAATCATTCCGGCAATCAAGGCTCCCATGGCCAAAGTCAAACCCATTTGCTGAGAGATCCAACCGGTGAAAAGAATTATAAATACCACTGATAAAGTGAGATGCTCCTTATTGCCTACACGAGCTACCCCTGCCAAAATTTTCGGGACAACCCATCGAAAGAGAAAATAAATTGTTACCACGGCAAGAAGTGACTTGGCTACCTCCAAGATAAAGTCAAGATTAGAGTGCACTTCTGACTGACCCAGAAGAGGTAAAAGAATCATAATTGGAACGACACATAAATCCTGAAACAAAAGAATCCCAACACAAAGCTTTCCTGATAGCGTGTCTATTTCAGCATTATCGGTAATCATTTTTAGAACAATTGCGGTACTACTCAAAGCAACGATCAGACCTAGAACAATACTTTGGTTTTGTTGGAAGTTCATTTCAGAAAAAACAAACCACACGGCAAGTGTAGTCATTCCTAGCTGAAGTCCTCCAGCCCCTAGGATTGAAGCTAAATTTTTGAGGATTCGCCCTAAAGAAAACTCCAAACCAATCACAAATAAAAGCAAAACCACCCCTATTTCTGCTAGCTCTTTTACTGCTGAAACATCTGATATCAGCTTCAATCCATGAGGTCCGATTAACACTCCAGCTACCAGATAACCCATAACTGAGGGGAATTTAATACGGTGGAAAATAATATTTATGGGAAGGGAAACTAACAACAAAAGGATAAGATCTTTAATTAAATGATGCGCCATAAATTTTATAAGGAGTCAGTTGTTAAATTCGCCTTAGGGGAAAATAGAATAGACTCTAAATTTAAAAGATTTTTAATTACTAAAAAGATAGCCTTGAGAAGAAAGAGTCTTTTAAAGAGATTTTAAAAACTAGTTCAAAAAAAACAATAACTCTCAAATTTTAAAAAACTTAATCACAATAAAATGAAAAGTTTTCTTATTCAAAGTAAGCGGCACCGCAGTCATCAAACTCTTTAATTTCTACCCTTTTTAAACGAGCATTATCATTATTTATAGAATTGACCAGCTCCTCAAATAACCATCGAGAAATATTTTCAGCAGAAGGATTTTTTGAGTCAAATGGTGGAACTTCGTTAATATTTTTATAATCAAGGCGACTTAAAATATCCACAACATTTTTTTTAAGAACTATAAAGTCAACTCCCAGTCCAATCTCATCTAGTTCCTTAGTTTCCACAGTTACGATTGCAGTCCAGTTATGACCATGCAGGTTTTCATATTTCCCATCGTAATAGCGAAGTTGATGTGCAGCTGAAAACCCTGTCTTTACTGTCACCTCATACATTACAAAATTTCCTTTCAAGTAAAATTAACTAAGTACAGCCTCAATACTTTCGAGCGCTGCATCCATCATGACCTTAATTTCTTCATTTGTAATAATTAAAGGTGGTATAAAATAAATGACATCCCCCAAAGGCCTCATTAAAACACCTCTTTTCAGTCCTTCAAGATAAATCTTATGTCCCACTCGGTCTTTCAAATGGAAAGTATCCTTGCTCAATTTATCGCGCACTAACTCAATAGCAGCTATCATTCCTTTTTGCCTGAACTCACCACACCATTTATATTCATTGAATAAGCTTCCTGTTTCGCCAATAAATTTAATTTTAGGCTTCAAGTTTTCTAAAAAATTATTTTGGGTCAGTAGAGACAATGTTTCGTTTGCACAAGCACAAGCTAAAGGGTTTGCCGAGTAACTATGACTGTGTACAAACAGTTTCATAGATGCGTGTTCACCGTAAAATGTCTGATAAATCAGGTCACTTGTCAATGTTGCTGCAAGGGGTAAATAACCTGAAGTAATACCTTTAGATAAACATAAAAATGTAGGCTTTAGTCCGTGGCTATCACAAACAAAAAGACTACCGGTACGACCAAACCCAACTGCGACCTCGTCATAAATCGTATGAGTTTGAGAATCTTCACAGGCTTCCTGCAGCTTTTTAAGGTAAACCGGGGAATAGATTTTCATGCCAGCTGCACCCTGAACAAGTGGTTCAACAATCACACCTGCAACAGTCCCTCTGTTTTCATTTAGTGTTTTCTCTAAATGTTCAAAACATTCAGCCTGGCAACTATCTGGCTTGAGATCATATGGGCATCGATAGCAATCTGGACCTTGCACTTCCAGATTTTGCATAAGCACGCCATTAAATTTTTCTCGAAATAAATTTATTCCACAAACCGATAAAGCTCCAAGAGTTTCCCCATGGTAGCCACCAGAAAGATAAATAAATTTCGTGCGTTGTTTTTCTCCACTTTGTTGCCAGTATTGAAGGCTCATTTTGAGAGCAATTTCTACTGAGGTAGAACCATTATCAGAAAAAAATACCTTTGTTAAGTTTGGCGGTGTCAACTCAACTAAAGTCTCAGCCAAGTTAATAGCAGGAGCATGTGTAATACCAGCAAACATTACATGCGCCATCTGATCTAACTGATTCTTTATAGCTTTGTTTAGATGTGGATGATTGTGACCAAACAGATTTACCCACCAGGATGAAATAACATCTATGTACCGTTTACCATTCCTGTCAATAAGATAAATTCCATCACCTTTTTCAATAAGAAGAGGAGGTTCCGATTCGTGCTCCTTCATCTGAGTGCATGGATGCCAAATATTTTTTAAATCGCGTTTCAGGTCGTAATTCTCGCTATTATTACTGGGCATAATATAAATATTTTGATTGAATTATAAATTATAACGCTTCGGAGAAAATTCTAATATCTCATCAGTCAGAGTTTCTAAAATTGTTTCCACAATATAATCAGCCTGCTTCGGTGTTTGCAATATTCCGTTTCGGTAATGCCCTGTTGAGTAAAAAAGATTTTGATAACAAGAGCTTTTCCCCATAACAGGCATCAAATCATCAGCCGCTGGGCGTAAGCCTGTCCAACTCTCAATCAGTGGTGCATCTTTAATGCAGGGTATTACCTCTGCCGCTCGGTCAATAAGACCTTGAATCACATCATCTTCAATTATGGGGTTAAATCCTCGGTCCTCCATAGTAGTTCCCAGCACAAAGCCTTTGCCTCCTTGCCATGGGGCAATATATGTCATTAAACCGTGGACTGTATAATCAAGTTGACCATCTTCGACCTGCACGCGGCACATCTGGCCTTTTATTGGTTTTACTGGGAGTGAAACATCGAGAGCATCTCCCAATTGCGATGACCAACTTCCAGAAGCAAGAACAAATTTTTTACCTCTAACTTCCAGCTTTTCCACGACTGCGGCTTCCACAGATGAGGAGTCATGAGTAAACCCAGTCACATTCTTTTCGATAATTTCAACACCCAGTTTATTAGAAGCAGTTACAAGAGCATCGTGCATTTCCCTATTATTAACCTGACCTTCTCCTACCCACATTACTTCTCCACAGGACTCCACTAAAGCTGGAGCAAGTTGCCTAGATCGCTCAGGCGACCAAATTTCATGAGGAATATTTTGTTCGCGAAAAAACTGTACTTTTTTTTCCCAGCCATTATCCAACGAAAATGAAGGGATCAAGGAACCCTTCATGGAAAGGAAAACGGGAATATTACTTATAGAAATCAAGCTTTTAATAAAGTCAGGGTATTGCAGAAAAGAATCTCGACAGAATCTAAAAAATCTATTTGCTTCATTACATTCACCAAAAGGTGCCAGCATGCCAGCTGCAGCTCGAGAAGCCATAAGCGAGTTCATAGGATCTCCAACAACAGCTAACCTGAGGTCAGACCGGCATTGTTTCAACTTGAATGCAATACTATGTCCAATAACCCCGGCGCCAATAATTACTATGTCAAAAAAATTCTGCTTCATAAATCGAATAGCGTTAAAAAAAGTATTTCATAGTTAAAACTCTTGAATCTACCAGTACGGCCCTTCTCTCGCCTTATATTCTCCACTGCTAATAACCTTGATACTTTACCCATCAATATGCTACTTTTTGAGTTACATAATTACGTATTGGAGAACAACTAGACCACAATAAAGGTCGGACCTGGTGTTTCCTGTGTCTAAGTATTTTTTTTAATCTATTTTTTTGAAAGCTTAACTATGACTGAAAATAAAGACAGCGAATTAACATTAGATTCCGATTTTGCCAAAAAAGCAGCCGCACATATAGAACCTATTCTAAAACATTTAGATACCGAAGATATAATTATCGATAAAGATAAAATCACGGAACTTTTTGTAAAATTATGGGAATACGAAGATGGCGAAAACTTAGACGCCGCAACCCAACGATTGACCGTTATTGCCTTGTTTATGTATACCACTCATAACGTTCTTGAAGATTATAATATTAGAATAGATCGAGCTCGCCAATATATAACCCATTCTTTTAAGGAATGGTTAAAGCCTGATATGGATAAATCTATAGCCGATGAAAAAGCATCAACTAATCCATTCAAAGCGTTTGTCGACTCTAACCAAAGTAACTTTGATAATGTTTTTGGTTGGGAATATTTCATGCCTGATATTAAAAAAAATGATGCGACAGAATTAAACTTCAAGTTCAAGAAATGCTGGTTCGCCGAATTCTTTATCCGTTATGGTAGAGTCGACTACATTTCCACCGCCTGTGAATTTGACAAAATACCATGGAATGCCAGGGAGGATTACGTAGACTTGAAGTTAACCAACCTATTTGCAAAACTCGGAACGCTTTGTCAGTTTAAATACACACCGATAAAAAAGTAATTTTTTTCACAAACTTAATCTAATTTCTTACTCAGCTGAGCATTAAGATTATTGTGAAACCATACTTCCCATTCACCAAAATTTTATTAAAACTAATCAAGAGCACCTTTGATTTATCCGTTAAACAAGTTAATAAGTAACAGAATAGTCAAATTCGTACTTTTTAACAACAAGCCTTATGAAACCTGAGATCACTTTGATTATAACAAACTGGAATGGGTCAGACCTTCTAAGAGAATGTCTACCAACTGTTCTAAAGGCAGTGAAGTTTGACCATCACCATGAATATGAAGTAATGGTTATAGATGACTGCAGCACTGACAATAGTCTGAAAATTTTAGCTAAAGAATTTCCAGAAATACGTGCTGAAAAAACACCAAAAAACCTTGGTTTTCAAGAAGCCAATAATTACGCTGTAAAGCTAGCAGGATCAAAAATTGTTATGCCCATGAATAACGACATTAAACTTGATCCAAAATCCTTATACTACCTCGCCCAACATTTTGATAATAAAGATACTTTTGCAGTAAGCGGAAAAATATTTGCTTTTGATCAAACCACTTTTTTATATGGGAACAGAGGTGGTTACTTTCAGAAGGGGCATTTTCACCTTTATGAGAAACCACCCGAAGATAAAAGCCAAACCCTGTTTGCCTGCGGTGGTGCGTTTATGGTTGTTCGACAGAAATACTTAGATCTAGGTGGATTTGATTCGATGTATCATCCTCTTTATTATGAAGAAATTGACCTCTCCTACCGAGCGCTTAAACGTGGGTGGAAGGTTCATTATGAACCACAATCCATCGCTTACCATAAAGTACAAGCGACAATCTCTTTGCAAGAAAAACGTAGACATATTGCTTTGATCTCTGCGCGGAACAACTACCTTTTTGTTTGGAAAAATATCCTTGATCGACCCATGATGCTCACATTTTTATTTTATATTCCTCTCTTTCTATTACGTGATTTATTTCAATTGAAATCACGGTTCTGGATTGCATTTTACATGGCACTTAAGAGACTCCCTAGAGCCCTTAAAGGTCGATCGATCGAACAATCAAATGTTCTTCATTCGGATCGAGAAACTCTTTCCCGTATCAATGCAAACTCCACTCAATTTCTCTAACTACTATGCCCTCGGTAGCCATTCATTGCAAAGCATCAATGTCTGATGGAATGGGGCACATCTATCGTCAGATCAATTTAGCAAATGAACTTAGAAAAAAAGGGTGGGAGATTTTTTTTTACATTCCTAACTTTGCTCCTGCTATTGACTTACTAAGTCAATCTAATTTTACCTCTGTCATTATGGGTCCCCAGTCCCATGTTACCGAATACTTCAAAAAAAAATTTGATGTTGCTATTCTCGACATACAAGACACAACTGAATCATTAATTTTTTCAATACAAAAATGTACTCGCTATATTGTCAGTTTTGAAGATTTGGGTGCAGGGCGTAATCATGTAGATCTTCTTATAGACTGCAATTTAGCACCTTCGAAGATCAAAAATCTTCCTTCTTCTACTAGGGGATTATTTGGAACAGACTATTCTGTCCTCCATCCAGATTTTGCCTATTATCACGCTGAGTCAAAAAATTTTGGCACTTGCCTACAGTCAGTATTGATAAGCATGGGTGCTACCGACCCAAAAAACATGACCCTTCCTTTAACCAATTTTATTCTGCATGAAAAACATGAACTAAAATTGACCGTTCTGATTGGACATAATACGAAAATCACACATGCGCTTAACCAACTCTCAAGACAGTTCCAGTTATTAGATATTCGAGGTCCCGTATCAAATATGGCCCAAATGCTATGGGGACATGACGTTGTAATTTGTTCTGGCGGCGTAACCCTTCACGAAACTATATCAGTAGGCACCCCTGCCTTTGTCATAAACCAAGTAGAGCACCAGCAGACTAAAGCCCGTTTTGTAGAGAAATCTGGAGCCGCAATCAATTTAGGAATGGGAATCCAGTACGACGTAGAAAAACTCCGCGAAGCCCTTAATTTAAAAAAACACGTACTTGAATTAATGAGTCTAAAAGCCAAACAATTAATCGATGGACGCGGTCTTTACCGCATTATTGATGCCATGAATACATTGATGAAGCTATAACGACTCACAAAAAAAATCCACTGCCTATATTTTACTGAGGCAGTGGATTCATTTATTTTAGGCCATAGTTAATACACTAGCATCAAAATTTCACTTGATATGGGCTAACAAAATCTTTGACTCTAGAATCAACTTATTCCCATTAGCATTTGCTTGGGCCATTTTAAAATGCTCGCTAGCAGCTCCATGGTCACCTTCTTTATCTAATGCTAACGCCTCATTAAAATGAATCTCCCCTATTTCTGACTGAGTTTTCCCGGCTTCACGAAAATGCTTCAAGGCTATATCAAAATGCCCTTCTTTATAATGTAAAATACCTTCATCGTTATGAGTGTTTGCTTCCGCGTCTGAATCTACCGGCAAAGTTAAAGGACCTTCAGAAAGGCTTGCCATAACATCTTTACTCTCTTTAGAATCTGGCACCTTGGAAGTATTTTTTTCCCCAGAACACCCAATACCAAAAACAAAAACCATTAAAACTATCAAATAATTAATCTTTTGCATATGTAATTTTCTCCTTAAGTTAAGCTATCTAAATAGCAGTTTATTGGTTTGCAATCGACAACCATTACCAACTCGCAATAGTTAACGTCGCTTGATTGCATCGACTACCTCATCTGCCCGCGAAGAAATTTTTTCCAATTGTGAATAAAACTCATCAATTCGTGAAGAAATTCCCGTGATTTGGTTAGAAACTTCTGAAGTTAGTCTTTCCATCTCACCGTTGTAAAAGTCATACAAAAGAAATTCTAGAACTGAAAGATTAAGAGCAATCCAAAAAAGAGAAAATGCGATAACCGTTAGAACAAACTTTGTGTATTTATCTTGGCCCATAATAACCTCCTAATAAATTATTACCTGACCTTTGTCGATATCATACTCCTATTAAAACTAACAAACCATTTATCATTGTCTATTAACTAATAGATACATTTCTTTAGTTGTTGGAATGATATTCATTTTCATTACAATTTTTACAATAATATTTTTTTTTATTCTGATTTATATATTTTTATTTAATACTGTCTATGAATGTTACCTATGACATTAATTGCCTGATGGAGAAAAAAATGAAGGGAAACAAAGAAGTACTAGATGCATTAAACGATATTCTTATGGCTGAGTTAACCGGTATTAATATTTATTACATCCATTATATGATGCAAGAAGATTGGGGTTATAAAAAAATATCATCTCATTCAAAGGAAGAATCCATGGGTGAAATGAAGCACGCTCATAAAATTATTGAGCGAATCATATACCTTGATGGTGTCCCCAACATGTCTAAATATGACGAGGTTCTTGTTGGAGACGATGTAGAAACCCAGTTAAAAAATCAATATACAATAGAATCAAATCATGTTGAACGGCTGAATAAGTACTGTGCACTTTGCCAAAGCAAAGGAGATTATGGTACTAAGGAAGTACTCGACAGTATATTAGAAGATACAGAAGAAAGTTGCGATTGGCTGGAAACTCAATTTAGCCGTATAAAAGACATTGGGATCCAACCCTACCTTGCTGAACATATGCACGATTAAGTATTAAGTTCAAAGTCTCTTAATCCATTATCAAAAATAAGCTTGTAAACAGGGTCATAGTTAATACTGTGGCCCTGTTTGTCTTAATTTTAGATTTTGCTCCAACTCCCACACCTCCTAAAGTTCTGCACTTTTTTATCTTAGTTTACCTTTAAGCTTTTAATTTATTTGTTCGTTTTTGTCAGTTGTTTGTTTGTCATTTTCAAATTATTGACTGTAAAACCTGTTACATCTAACCGACACATAATAACTTCATAATCGTCCTCATTTACTACGCCTTTTGTCAATTATCTTGTTTTTTTTTGGATAAACAGCCTGAGCTAGTGACACTCGTCGCAAACCCCAAAAAGAGTCATTCGGTGATGCGTAATTTCAAACAAGTGTTCCTGGGCTACTTCTTCTTGAAGCTTTTCTATTGATTCGTTATGGAACTCAGATACTTTTTTGCAAAGAGTACAAAACATGTGGTCATGGTGTTCTTTTCCAAGAGTTTTTTCAAATAATTTTCTATCATCAGCAAACTCATTTTCACTGGCTATCCCAGACTCAACCAAAAGCTTCATAGTTCTGTATACAGTTGCCGGTGAAATCTGAGAATCTTTTTTTTTAACTTCTTTACACAGATCCTTGACCGAAACATGCCCATCCACCTTTAAAAAAGTGTCCAAAATTATTATACGAGGAAGTGTTAAAAACTGCCCGACGGATCGTAAATAATCATCTAATATTTCGAATTCTTTATTATTCAATACCATAGTTGTCATTTATTATTTTCATTTTTATTATTGACAATAGCAACTAAATTCATAATAATGATAATCATTATCATTGTCAATAAATTTCTAATTGTACAAACTTTGATTCTATATTTATGAGTCGTTTAAAGAATTTAAACAATAAGTTGATGATCTGCTCCGGCCCAGGTTGTAAAGCTTGGGACTCAGAAAAAGTTTTGAACTTAGTACGTGATTCTATCGGAGGGGATCGAAATTTTCAGCCATGTACGATGGACTGCGTCAACAATTGCGGCGGTGGGGTCTCTATTGGAATGTCTAATTCAGGAAAAATAGTAAAACTACGAAAGCCAAATGATATTTTCTCTTTATTGAATCAAAATGAAGGTAGTAGCTAATTTAGTAAGGACTCACCTATTCTAAATAGAAAGTTCTCGATTTTTTAGATTGAGG
>Ga0209043_1001519_pt1 | contig 13114 bp, 8 predicted proteins | sample SaaInlV_100m_DNA_3_FD_184654 | JGI IMG/M metagenome (GOLD analysis project Ga0209043, IMG submission 184654) | Marine microbial communities from expanding oxygen minimum zones in the Saanich Inlet - SI037_S4LV_100m_DNA (SPAdes) (version 2) | ecosystem: Environmental > Aquatic > Marine >... | reverse complement strand
AAACAAATCATATTAAAAGTGATTGTTTGGTAGATGTAAACACAGGGTTGTTTTCAATAGCTTATTTTATGCGGATGCTAAAAGAGGGTATGTTGTTATAGTTTTTTTATAGTGCTAGAACGTGATCGGCATATTCTTTTTTCGAAGTGCGCTCCGTATCAAAAACTAATTTCTTTTCTTCTTGTTTACGGTTAATTCTAGGGGGGGTGTAGATAGTCTTATTTAGGATGGGTCATGATTAAGAGTCAGGACTTGATGATTAGAGGATCAATTTTACTGTCAGATACGGTACGGGAACTTTGTATTCGGAAGCGGCGGAAAAGCATAGGTGTAAGCATTTTAAGTGCATCTAATTTGCTTTTGAATAAGACAATGCCTTGTCCACGGTACGTGAAATATTTAATGTCATTGAACTGGTGCTTTAAAATAGTCCATAGGTATCGAAAATACATTTGCAAAGAAAAATTTCGAATTAGAACGAATATATCATTGCGTTTGCAAAGATAAATATAACGGTCACTATACAGCCCTACAGTGGCAGTTCCTATATGGTATACCTTGGCCTCAGGAAGGTAAATGCACTTAAATCCTTGTAGTTGCCCGCGCATATTTATGTCTACGTCTTCTGCAAAAATAAAGAAGTCTTCGTCAAAAATTCCCACTTGTTCAAAGAAGTCACGTCTATAGATTCCAGCACCAGCGCAAGCACCAAAAACGTAATCTTCTCTATCATATTGGCCGACGTCTTTTTCTCCTTGCCCGCGCCCACCGCCAGCTGACCAGGCATGAAATAGATCGCCGGTGTTGTAGAACACATCCCGCTGGTCGAGAAACATCATTTTTGTGGTGCCCATACCACATTCTGGATGGCGCTCCATACCCTCGTAAAGCTTAGATAGCCAACTAGATTCTACCTCGATATCGTTATTAAGAAGGCTGATGTAAGTTCCTGTCGCGGCTTTGATGCCCTGATTACATGCGACTGCGAATCCCATGTTTTTCTGATTTTTGATTAGGCGAACCTGTGGGTATTTCTCTTCAATCATTTCACGTGATCCGTCGACTGATCCATTGTCGATTACGATCACTTCATAACTATCAAATTCGGACTGGGCAAGGGAGTCCAGGCACATACCGATAAATTTTATTCCGTTCCAGTTTGGGACTATGACGCTGATTTTCAAGGTAAGACTCTCTTCAATTAATCATTCAAAAAAATATGCTGGCATTATAGCTTTATCGGCTAATCAGATAAAATTCTATATTAACTGAGCATCTGGTGTTTCGTGTTTTCTGTTTCTACGAGTAACTTTTTCGCCGCGACATGATCAGAAGTTAATAGTAGACAGTTACGCAAGAACTTTACTCTTTGCTGATCAGATGCTAGACGAGCTAGACGAAACCAGGCATTAGCTCGAATATGAGGGTAGTTTTGTTTTTTCGAAGCTATCTGCTCGAAGTTTTCGATAGCAGAATTCAAATGTCCCGTCCGTTCGAGGGTAGATGCTAGAGCGTAATGCAGAAGTCCATTTTTTGGATCACTTTGTAGGAACCCATTTATCGTTTTATGTTCGTCGCGATGTTGACGTTCGAGGCATGCTAATTCTGTTATGAGGCGAGTCTGTACCCATTCTCGATCTTTTTTTATTGATATCATTTTAGTTTCATTATACAAGCTTTTTAGTCGAGCCGTATCATGTGACTGGCTCAAGGCTTGGATTGCCCATTCCCAGCAATCAATTCTTTCTGGAAATTCGGTGCGTACAGAGTCTAATAAGTCTGCAGTTTTCCTGTGGTGTCCCTCTTCAAGGTTAATTTTAGCAAGTAGGTAGGTAACCTCAGTATTGTATGCAAAACGTTTGGTTTCTTCTTTGACAAGTTTCTTTGCCTCATCAAGACGATTTTGTTGGATGCGTTGTAATGCTAGCCAAAGTCGGGTTTTGGGACGGTGGGGAGCTAATTCTAGAGTTTTTTGATAACAGCAAGCTGCGTCATTAGTTTTATTGAGTAACGCGTAACTTTCTCCCATGTAGTCCCAGCCATCAGTATCTTGTGGGTTTAAGCGTAGTAGCTTTCTACACTGTGATATAGCGGTGTTTACTCGTCCCTTATCAAAATCTTCTCGATTAATACCAGGAGCATGCCGTTTTTTTTCGGTTAGTAACTCCATGACTTTCATTTTTTTTAAAAAGGGGAGATTTCTTGGGTCAGTTGGAACAGAGGTTATCGCTTCTAATCTATAGACCGGAAAACGGACCAGAACCACCTTGATTAATCTGTAGCGCAGACCGGTCACCTGTTCGAGCACACTTATATCGAGATCTTGAAAAGCTTTAACCAAGTAAACTGGCTTGTGTTCCAAGAGCCCGCCGATCACAGAATCAAAAAACCCTTCAAGAGATGGGCTATCCCAGGGGCCAATGGAGTAATGTAGATAGTTGTCGGAGGCAGGGGCCCCTGTTAGATGATAGATTTGAGAAAATGTTCCCCAAACATAAATTCGCTCATTGGATTCACCACGCATTCGTATCAGTCGCTTCAACTGGTTACAGAGATGAGGTAAGTAGAGATATTGGTCGAATTTTTCGTAGCGGACAAGAGTGTTGGGATGAAGTGGAAGGAAATAATAAGGCGCGAGTGATTCTAGGTTCCAAGCAAGGGAGACAACAAATAATGCTAACCAAAGCCATGTGATAAAACCAGTTGAACTTAAAATCCAATTTATTCCTAGTCCAGAGCCAATAGATAATAAGGCAATCCAGGGCAAGTAGTGATAGCGTGAAAAAGTTCGCTGAACGATCATCATAGCGATCGTTACTCCGGTAAAGGCGAGCAAAAATAGGTGGCTGTTAGAGGAGATGGTGAGCACCAGAGCAGGGAGACCAGCAACCCAAACTGGAAGCGTTTGCTTGATAATTAGGCAAATTTCCCGAAAGATACTACAGTACATCTTTTTGGTTTTTACCAGGCGTAAAGTAGTGGCTAACCGAGTTCCATTTTGTTTTCGTGAGACAGTATCCATGTACCCAAGCCGCCAATCAGTCAGACTTGATATCAACGTGGGGATCGCTGCCCCCAGCCCCATAATTAGAGCAGGTTTAATGCCGTAGGCGGTAACGGCTGGTAACATCATGGCGGGAACAAAAATCAGGGTGGTAACTTTTGCCAGAGATGCTAGTCCAAAGCATAGTCCCGCAAGTAAAATACTTTCTGGTCCGGACTCCGCAAATACCAGGCCTAGTAAAATGAAAGGTATATAGAATTGCTCAAAGTTAAAGGAACCCGCAATAAGGTCAGGGCTTGTTCCATAAAATGCATAGAGTAGACCTGCCATAAGGGCAGCTACTGGACTTTGTGTAAATGACCAGGTGGCGTAATATACGACTCCAGCAGATAACATATGGAAGGCCGTTTGCAATCTACGTAAACGGCGGGTGCCCCCTTCCGGCTTACCGTAGATTAAGTCGAGGAGAGGCATTTTCCAGAATGGATTTCCAATAAGCTGAACGTCTTTTTTCCATTTAAAACCGCGCTTGGCAAAACGAGCTCGATAGGTGTAAATTGAAAAATCATCATCTAAGGGGAAACTTGTGAACGGCAACCGGCAAAACAGAGCTGTTATAAGTACCGTAAGAGGGAATAAAAATGTATGATATTCCATAAGGGTTATTTTTTAATCTAGATAGTTAGGCGGGGTAATTTTTTCTGAGACTTAAGGTTTTTGTTACGCCACCTGAAATTTTTTCAATGCGCTTTCTTAAGTTGCTAGTCAGTTTGTAAATTTTAGTTGCGCTCCTGAGAGAGTGTCCTTTGTTGCTCCCCCCCTAATGTTTTATCTTATTTTAAGATACTATCGGTTATTTTAATGCATTAAGTTAGATCGTGGGAGGGTTTTCATAGTTCTATGAGTTTGTTAGAGGGGAGCTTGTTTTTAGCGAGTTTATTCGAGAAAATAAGTGTAGTAGGGGAACAGTATTTAAGGAGATTTAAATGACTCTGGATGATTTAAGAAAAAAATATCAAGATCAAAATAGGCGGATAGACCGGCTTAGGGGGTATCTTTGACATCGCCAACAAACTAAAAGAAATTGAAGGTTTTGATAAAGAAACCACGCAAGCAGATTTTTGGGAAGACAACGAGTCTGCTCAAAAAATTCTCCAAAAACGTTCTGTTTGCCAACGAATTGTCGAGTCGTGGGAGAATCTCTATAAAGATGATCAAAATAACAGCGCCCTTTTGGAATTGGCTGAAGAGGCGCAAGATGAATCGTTGCTGAATGAAATGGAAAGTACGGTCAACGAGTTGGAAGTCAAGTTGGCGAGTGCCGAAGTTCAAGCCATCCTCTCCGGAGAGAGCGACCTTAACAATGCTATTGTATCAATTAATTCAGGTGCTGGGGGAACGGAATCTCAAGACTGGGCACAAATGTTGTTAAGAATGTATACACGTTGGGGTGAGCGCAACGGATACGAAACAGAAATTATAGATATTCAGTACGGGGAAGAAGCGGGAATTAAAAGCGCTACCGTTATATTTTCAGGAGATTACGCTTACGGTTATCTGAAGGCAGAAATTGGGGTGCATCGATTAGTGCGAATTTCACCTTATGACGCAAATAAAAGAAGGCACACATCTTTTGCGTCGGTCTTTGTTTTTTCCGAAGTGGACGAAGGTGCAGAGACTGAGGTGAAAGATGAAGATTTGAAGGTTGATGTATACCGTGCATCTGGTCCTGGGGGGCAAGGGGTAAATACAACCGACTCTGCCGTGAGACTCACACATATTCCTACAGGTATAGTGGTGCAGTGCCAGAACGAAAGATCCCAGCATAAGAACAGGTCTTCCGCAATGAGAGTTCTTAAGGCCCGAATTTTTGAAGCGGAACAAGAAAAACTTAACGCCGAAAAAAAAGAGCAGGAACAGTCAAAAAAGAAAATCGAATGGGGAAGTCAAATTCGTTCATATGTCCTTCAGCCCTATCGTCTAGTTAAAGATCTTCGGACAAACCATGAAATGGGAAACGTCGATGCAGTTCTAGACGGTGATATTGGCTCTTTCATAGAAGCTTATTTACTTAGCACCAATAATTAACATGCAGTCAAATTTTTTGCCAAAGCTAATCAATGACCCGCTCGGGGATCCAGGGGTTATGGTGGAGTTTCTTCGCGAGCAAAGGGCCTTGCTGTTTGATCTAGGTGACCTATCTTCGATTACAAATGGTGAGCTACTAAAGATATCCCACGTCTTTATCAGTCATACACATATTGACCACTTTATTGGATTTGATCATTTGCTCAGGGTGGTTTTTGGGCGAGGGAAGACAATTCATTTATATGGTCCAGAAAACTTTATCGCTAATGTCGCCGGAAAACTAGCTGGATTTACGTGGAACTTAGCCGATCGTTACAGCGAGTCGGTGACTATGGAGGTCACAGAGGTTCATGTAGATCATCTGATCAAGGCAAAATTCAAAGCTATTGATCGGTTTAAGAAAAGCAATGAAATAGAAGAACCTTTTGTAGATGGTGTTTTAGTTGACGAGAGTGGATTTACTGTTTGCGCGGCTATTTTAGAACACCATATCCCATGCCTCGGGTTCGCTTTGAATGAAAAAGATCATTTGAATATCCGTAAGGACCGACTTGAAGAAATGGGCTATCCAACAGGTTCATGGCTTAACGAACTTAAAAAATGTATCTATGAAAGGAAACCAGATGAATACCTTCTCCAGATTCCTGCAGGCAACAATAGAAATCAAAAAAAATCTTTAGGGCATTTGAAAAAAGAGCTGGTGTTGATTTCTCCTGGTCAGAAAATTTCCTATGTTGTCGATACGGTTTATAATGAGGCGAACAAGACTCGTATTGTGGATTTGGTGCGGGAATCAGATATCTTTTTCTGCGAATCACCATTTCTTGCTGAAGAAGAGGCCCGAGGATTGGAACGTCATCACCTAACTTCCCGCCAAGCCGGGGTCATAGCTCGTGAAGCAGAAGTGAAAAAACTTAATGTGTTCCACTTTTCTGGTAGGCACACCTTCCGAACAGAACAAATAATTCAAGAGGCAGAGGAAGCATTCAGAGGTGAATAGATTCAAGACGCTGGTGAGACCAATAAAATTAAACATGCTATCAACTCAATTAGGAATCTTGTTTAGATAAACGGTTAATTGAGGTATACTCGTGGTAGAGTAACGGTTTATTCGTTTGATATTTTTGTAAAAATCATAGCTCAAACCCTTTCATTGACCTACTAGTCTGTTGAGGTTCCAACATCTTACGGTTGCGCAAATACCACCCCACTTGTTTACTGGAAATAGAATTTTAAAGGAGGGTTAAATGCAGCAAGGTTTAAGTTTGACTGCCACAGCACCTTTGTCTCTTACAGCTTTGTTCATTAACTTAGGAGTGGGCATTATCTTGTCTATTCTTCTTCGGTTACATTTTAAGTATTTTAGTTCTGCGTTGACGAATAGAAGAGATTTTCAGCATGTTTGCCCATTTGTTTTGTTAACAACGATTTTAATTATCACAATAGTAAAATCATCTCTGGCATTGTCGCTAGGTTTGGTGGGTGCTCTATCAATAGTTCGTTTTCGGACTCCTATCAAAGAACCTGAAGAGCTTGCCTATCTATTTATCGCTATCGCTATGGGGCTTGGGCTTGGAGCTGACCAGACCTTGCCTACTGTTCTTGCTGGTTTAGTGATTCTTGTAACGATGGCTTTATTTAAATGGACTCGGCGTGATGATTCTCAAGGTAAAAACTTATACCTTTCCATAGACATTAGAGATAAAGAAGCGTTGCCCGAGCTTTTTTTAAATAAGCTCAATGAACTTATTTCTAAGTATGTGACAGTTTCTGATCTTAGGCGCATTGACTCTAGGGATAGCGGTTTCGAGGCGACCTATTTTATTGATATCAAAAACCCTGACAAATTGTCTAACTTGGTGGATGAATTACATGCAACCTTTTCTGGTATTGGCGTTACCTTCCTTGATCAAAGTCGAATCCCTGTCGATTAATCAACATGATTTTTAAAGGCCGAAAGCAGGAATCTACCTCTTGGGTAAATGTTTTTTCAACCTTCCGAAAAAAAAATCTGCCCATTTACAGTGATCAAAAACTATCTGAGAAAGCTACTCTAAAACAGTTAGTTGTCACTGTTTTCGTCTCTATTTTTCTTTGCGCTTTTTTCGCTGCCTACATGATTAACAAAAATCCTCAATTTTTTTTAAAAATAGCGAACCCGGGAACAGCAAAAAAAGTTTTTAAAGCTATCACATTAGGACCTTTTCGATGGCTAGATTCTCATGTTCGCGGGGCAGACTTGCCGGAAGTTTATGTGGACATTAAGTTTAAACATTTTAGAAAACTGCAAGAAAAACGCAAAGAAAGTTTACAGCGAGGAGTGCTAATCACGACAGAAGGTGATTACGTCCCTGCAAAGATCCGACATGAAGGACGTACGATCAAAGTTAAAATACGTCTTAAGGGAGATTGGGCGCGTAATCCAAGTGATAAAAAAATGTCTTTTAGGGTGCAAGTGAAGGATGGCGATCACCTTTTAGGGATGCGTCGGTTTTCGTTACAAAACCCAAAAGCGCGTATTTATGATGGAGACAGGTTGTTTTTTGAAGCAATAAAAAGAGAAAATATTTTAGCTCCCAGACATTCATTTGTAGACCTTACTGTGAATGGTACGAAAATGGGCATTATGGCTCTAGAAGAACATTTTTCAAAAGAATTATTAGAATCTCAAGGCAGAAGAGCAGGTGTAATTCTTAAGTTTGACGAATCAATGGTTTGGTTAGCAGAATCAGAAGTTTCTAAAGGGCGTGGGTTTGAGGGTGTCTACGATAACTATAAAAACGCAACAATAAAACCGTTTCGTATCAATCGGATTAAAAGTTCTAAAAAACTTACTGTCGAGTTGGAGAACGCGACAAGGTTACTGAGAGCATTTGTTGATGGAACATTAGAACCTTCCAAAGTATTCGACCCAATTTTAATGGGTCGATTTATTGCAGTTGGAGATTTCTGGGGTGCATGGCATGGGCTAAGGTGGCACAATCTACGTTTTTATTATAACGCAATCACTGGTTATCTTGAACCAATAGGATTTGATGCTGGTATTGCTTATAACCAAAAGCCAGCTCACGATCCTACCAGCGAACCTATCGTTACCAAAATCTTAGATGATTCTATAAGAAAAATTTATATGGAAACCCTACAAAGACTTGTTAGGGAAGCTAAGGATGGAACAACTGCTCATTGGGTGGAAGACTTAAGGAATAATAACCTTAGGGCCTTGCATAAGGAATATTTTTGGTTAGAAGGAGTCGACTTGAGTCTGCTCACTCAGTGGGCAGAACAAAAACTTAATAGCACAAAAAGAAAAGACTTGTTGTATCCAAAAATTTTACACGTATACCTCGTTAAAGGTGAAACAGGTTTTTATCTTGAACTCCAGAACCCATTACCTTATGAAGTTATTGTTTCTAATATTCAATGGGTCGGCACTTCTGAAAAAGAGCCTGTAAAATTGAATCATGAGGAAGGTTCATTGGTTCCCTTCAGCTTAGCTTCTTCTGAAAAAGGGGGGCTGCCTACTGAAAAAAAAATCCGTTTCAAAAGCAGGGCCATCGAGACGGGGTCTCAGTTTATGGTAACAGCTAATATTAAGGGCGATAGGGAAAATCACACCATAAAATCTATTTTTTATTTTTCAAAAGCAACAAAACCGATAGTTCCCCAGCCAACCCTAGCCAAAACGTTATTCCAACACCCCTATTTAGAACTAGATGGAAAAAAAAACATCCTACGAGTTAAGTCAGGCCAATGGGAGGTTGATTCCTGGATGGTGGTGCCAGAAAATTTTGAATTAATCTTGCCAGAAGGAACCACATTATACTTTAAGCCTTCAGCTGGCTTGCTAGCCAGAGGTCCGGTGACCATAAAAGGAACAAAAGATAGACCAGTAATTCTTCAGGGTACAAAAAGCCCAACGAAAGCAAATTACTGGCAAGGGATTGTTGTTATGAAATCCGAGGTGCCTTCCCACTGGTCCCATGTCAAAATTAAAAATACTCAGGGTATTAAAAATAATGATTGGGTGATCACAGCTGGAGTGACTTTTTACGAGTCAGACGTTTACTTGAAAAATGTCACATTCTCTGAGAATCGTTGCGAAGATGCATTAAATATCATTAGGTCAACTTTTGACCTAATGGATGTTGATATTAAAAATGCTATCTCTGACGGATTGGATGCGGATTTTTCAAATGGAGTGGTTACAAGAGGAGTATTTGAAAACCTTGGGTATGCTGGAGGAGGTGATGGAATAGATTTGAGTGGGGCGAGAGTTACTATTACTGGCACTCAATTTCTTAATATTGCTGATAAAGCAATATCCGTGGGTGAAGAAAGTCGTCTAATCAGTGACAAACTGTCTATTCAAAATGTGGGTGTCGGTATAGTTAGTAAAGATGGTTCGCGCGCAACGATTCAAAGCTCGAAAATCATGAAAACAAAATTAGCAGGATTAATGGTATATACAAAAAAGCCAGTTTATCCTGCTGCAACTTTACATGCTAAAGATATAATCTTTAAACAATCAACTCCCAATGCGTTAGTTCAAAATGGAAACGAATTGATGTTGAGTGGAGCATTGATTGAACCATCAGAATTTGATGTCAGGGAGCTTTATGAAAATTCAATGAAGTCGGGGCTAAAATGAATAAAGGTGTAATTCCTTCGGAAGCAAGGTTAGAAACAAAGTACACTGCCCCAGAACTTGAATACCATCGATTGTTGCACTGGGTGCAACACCATTCTCACGGTTTTTTTGCCCATTACCCAGATAGAATAGTTAATAATATTTACTTTGATTCTCAAGATTACAGTTCATTTTGGGAAACCCTATCCGGCTTTAGTTCTAGAACCAAGGTTAGATATCGTTGGTACGGAGAGCCTTTTTTTTCAGAGGAAGGAACTCTGGAATTTAAAAACCGTAAAAATCAGTACACATGGAAGGATAGCTATAAACTTTCAATAGGTCTATTGAATGAAAGTACTAATTGGAATAAATTTTTCAAGAGGTTGAAGGATTCTTTGCCTCATGAAGCTCGTTGCCGTTTTCAAGAGAACCCGACGCCTATTTTAATTAATCGTTACAAGAGAAATTATTTCATTAATAGAGATCATACTATTAGAATTACACTAGATACTGGGCTCAAGATATTTGATCAACGTTATGGCTCGCTGCCTAATCTCACTCGCAAAGCGATCTTATCTCCTTCTGTTATTTTAGAATTAAAGTTTAGTGAAAAGAAAAGAGATCAAGTTTCTAAAATCTTTAAAGATATGCCCATAAGTATGAGCAGAAACTCCAAGTATGTTTTTGGAATGAGAGGCATACGCGGTAACTGATTTTTGAATATATGCTTAAGATTTTATTTAAATACTTAAAAAAATAACTACGTATGTTTTTGGAGATAAAAGACCAACTCTTTTTTCGGTTCATTTCGGTAGTTAGAAGTATTGCGTTAGTGTATAGGTGTGAATTCAATAAAACTCTTCTTGGGCATAAACTACATATAAAAATAATTAGATGTAATCCCTCTAGTAATTGATTGTACTTAAGTCTTATTTCATTGTGTAAGTTCAGTTGTGATAACTAAGAGTGTTGGTCTCTTTGGATGAGTTATAATGATATGCACTTTAAGTTAACCGGCGGGTAGACTGTTTGCTCGCAAAACACTCCACTCCCCATGCCTTGCCACTTTACAATTTCACTTAATGTTTTAGTCATCTCAAATTTTTGGAAATGAGGCCTGAATGTTTTTAGCAGACATTCTAATGACGATGATTATATCTGGGATTTTTGTTTCCCGACTTCAAATTGTTGGCGCCAAGACAGAATTTATGGCATTGACGGTTCTTCTGGGTTTGGGTATGAAATCATTATTTCTTTTTTTGCTCATCGTGTTTGATATTCAGCCTGCTTTATGGCGGCAGTTGACCCTCACAGCAGGGACACTTTTTATTTACATTCTTTGGCTTGGACCACAGTCAAAATACTTTTTAAGTGTTTTTCTTGAACTCAAACGAGAAAAATTTTCCCATACCAAGACATTTATATCTCTAGGGATTCTTTTTGCTTTGGGCATGGTTTGTGCGATATATTTTCCAGTTACTGGTGCTGATGGGATTTGGTACCACGTGAAAGGGATGGTTTACTTTCACGAGGCGCTGTTTGATTCAGAACGAATTGTTTCCCAATTTCGCCAATACCCACCGATGATTGGACTACTCTACGCATGGCTTATATCTGGAGGAATTGAACGACTTCCCATTATTTTTCCCGTTTTGTATTTTTGTTTACTTATTGTGGTCTTTCACAGGTTATGGGATCACTCAGGGAGTTCAAAAGTGGCAACCTACGGGACAATTGTTCTAGGTACCACACCTTATCTTTGGTGGCACAGTTTCCTCCCTTTCCTTGATTTGACAGCAACCGTTTTTTTTACCTTGGGTATACTTTATTGGTTTTCTTTGATAAAAAATATTTTTATATCGGCTGAAAGGATTAACGTAGTTAAAAATAAATCACTCGCTTTACTGAGTGGACTTTTGCTCGGATTTTCCAGTTGGACACGGCCGGAATTCATTCTTTTCTCTGCATTGCCATTGTTTCTTGTCGTATGTGTGTTTGATCGAAATGAAAAACCGACTAGAGAGAGAGAACACATAGTTCTCCGATTTGGGTTAGCGTCTCTTATTTTGCCTTCATTGTGGTTTGTTGTCCTTTTAAACTTCAATGGTCCCCTTGATAGTAGTATTAAACAACTAATAATGGCTTGTGTTGGGTTGTGGTTCGGATTCGGTCTAATAATATCAAGAGTAGTTTTTTTTCCTTCTAAAATCCCAAGGCTAGTGATTGTTACGGCGGTTGTTTTATGCTTGGTCGGGTTGCTTTATGCGGTCCCTCAAGAAAGTTCACTATTGGAAACATTCGCGGTAAGGACTTTTAGATTCTTTGCCGTCCACATCTTTTTCACTGGAACTATTTTTTTAGTTCTTTTTGTTTTTAAGGCGAAGATGGAACAATTAGCTTTTGCAGAAAAAGTTCTCGGGGTTTTGATCCTTTTATTCCTGGTTACGCAATTCTTTTTATATGCTTATTCTGGGCTTAAGTGGCCTACGCTTATGCATTATATTGAAAATACATTTATTCACCCCGGAAATTCAATCAACCTGTCAGACACGAGAGGAGCATTAACTATTTATCCTGCATTTATATTTTTTATATTTTGTTTTCGTAGTATTCGTGAGGGATTAAATTATGGATGGGTTAGGCGATGCTTGTATCTAGTAGTAGGAATAAACTTGTTTATAATCACATCGATATTTGCTGGTCCCAGAATCCAATATATAGCTAATAATCTAGATAAGTCATATGAGGAACGTGCAGAAAATTCAGGCCCTCTGGATATGCCGAATCAATATGCAAAAACATACCGAGTTGCTCATCAACTTAAAAAACATGTCGTAAAAGGTCAGCTTTTGTTATTGCCGTCGGGGAAAAGGGAGGGGTCATTTCGCTCTGTAATGACACAGGTTTTGTTTTCACAGACGCTAGTTTTTGCAAACGATTTCTATTTGTGGAAAAGTTTAGAAAAAAAAGAATCTCCTCCACTCATAATTGAGGAACAGGTTGGGGGGGGGAAGTTATGTGATAAAAAGGAAACGCAAGTCCTAGGCAAGACAGGGTTTGTTTTTTGCAAAGCTGACAGGGGTTATTTTGAATTTGGTGAGTAACTGAGAATTTTCCAAAAGACATCTCCATTAAAGCTTGCCGACAATAACTCAAAAAAAACCGATCTAATAAAGTTGTAAGAATTTATGATCTCAGCACAATTCCGATAGCTTGGTAAAATTTTTTATAGCCTTTTATTTAATTTCAGCTTTAAAAATAGGCTAAAGAAAACTTAGATGAATGGCATTAGATGTATTCTTTGAGTTGATCAGCAATAAATCGACTAGGAGAAAAAACGTCATCAATGGGCTGCCTTCGATAAGACTTATAGTTTAGTACAAAATTTTCAATAA
>Ga0209043_1001505_pt1 | contig 13196 bp, 11 predicted proteins | sample SaaInlV_100m_DNA_3_FD_184654 | JGI IMG/M metagenome (GOLD analysis project Ga0209043, IMG submission 184654) | Marine microbial communities from expanding oxygen minimum zones in the Saanich Inlet - SI037_S4LV_100m_DNA (SPAdes) (version 2) | ecosystem: Environmental > Aquatic > Marine >... | reverse complement strand
CTTAACTCTAAAAAAGTTTCTTCTTTTTAGTAATATATGTTAATTTTCCTACCAAGATGGTTGAAATTCCCAAAAACCTTCCCTGCGTATATATATTTTTTCCATTAGCAATAGTCATAGACATAAAAAAATATCTCATTAAAAGAAAAATAGTTGTGCCCAAACAATCTTAACGTCTTTTATCCTAACATTCAGCAAACAGGTTCTTAAAAATATGCCCGCCAAGTTAACACTTAATAAATTAGCTGAGAACTTAATTCTTAAATCCAATACCTCTTTTTCATCCGATGACTTTGAAAAAAAAATTCTAAAACTGTGGCACCAAGAAATACCAACCTCCACCTTAAAGAGATTAAAGAAAAAACTATCCTCGCATAATTATCTAATCGAAACGAATGGAAATTCTTTTTTACCTATTCCTTTAGCTTTACAAAAAATCAAAAATCTCCCTTTATCGATTCGCTTAAATAGTTTTGAAATTAACAATAAAGTTTTTTTCCCAGGGCATAGACTAATTCCTTTTATTTCAAATCAAAAAAAAGAGTCTGACCTCACTTTTCTTTATTCAGAGAGTAAAGAAATAGCAAAACAAAAACTACCATTTCTTATCGAAGATATTCTTCCTTACTACCAATACTCTTCCTCAGTCCACTTCCCAGATGAAATTAAATTGAATAATTGGGCTCTTGAAAAAAGTTCGCTACTAATCACGGCTTGGGATATAACTCACATTATCCACAAAAATAAACTAAAAGAGGGTGATTTTTTATGCATCAAACTTGCAAACTATGAAAAAGGTATTTTCCAAGTTCAATCTTGCTACAAAATGACAATGGATCTAGCACGTCTAAAAATGCGATCCCTTTTTATATCGATGGAAACAATCCTAAAAAAACTTTGCACACTTGATTCTTTTTGTTCAATGGGGATTGAAAAGCAGGTTCTATACACTCTTTATCATATTGACAAAAAATTACTTAATGTTCCCGCTTTTTCTTTTGTAGATTTCATAAAATCTCTAACTGAACTTGAATTAGTAGGTTGTGAGGAAGGTGGGGGGAAATTGGTTCCAGGATCGAATAACTATCGAAATAATCTGGTTTGCGAAGAAAAACCAAGAGTATCAAAGGGCGAAACCGGGTCACTAGATAAGATTTTTTATGATTTAAAGCTTGCATTCAATAAGGACGAATTCGTATCCATTTTATATACAGTTATGGGGTCGGAATCTTATAAATTAGAATCCGTTTTCAATATACTATTTGGAGGAGAAGGAAAAGTCTTCGGTAATAATAATCAACAAGAAGTATTCTATAAGCATCTTAGAAAACTATTGAAGAAAATTTACTCTGATTTAAAAGAACCTGAATCTAAGGTAATCTCTAATCTGCGCGACCAGACTGTTAGTATCAAGCTTGGCTTGATAGAAATTTTAAGATTTCTTGAAAAAAATGAGGTCGGGCTGAAGGATTTACCACAAGACCTTTTAGATAAAATTCACGACCTAGACCACTTTTGCAGAGAAACATTGTCCCGCCTTGCTGATCGATCTGTTACCCCAAATCTAAAATTTATTCATGATGCAAGGCTTACCATTAAAATTATTTTTCCTCATGCAGCTTCCTTGGAAGAAGAAATTTATTCGCAACTTGGTTTCTATTAAAAAAAAACACTACATAGTCAACTCAAATTTTTTTAACTTCCCAGTTTCCATCTTTTCATTTTCCTTCATTAAAACGCCTCGGCCCTTAAGCACATGACCTAGAGCCTCTTCCACAATAACCTTCACCATATCACCAGCACTAATCAGTCTTTTATCTCCTGTAAAATGAACTGACCAATACTGAGCACTTCGCCCTCTAAAATCGGCATCTACTTTAAAACTCTCATTTTCTACCAAAACTTCTACTTCCCTCCCTACAAATTTTTTACCTTGTTCAAGAGTTAATCTTTTTTGCAATTCAATCGTTCTTTGCAAACGATCTGACTTCATTGACTGCGGAACTGTGTCCGGAAAATCCTGGGCTGGTGTATTAGGACGCGAACTATAACTGAACATATAACTATTATTGAATTTTATTTTTTCCATCAAAGCAAGAGTATCTTCGAATTCTGCTTCCGATTCACCCGGGTAACCTACAATGATATCGGTTGATAAGGCTATATCTGGCACAACCATTTTAAGTTCATCTATTACGGAAATATATTCTTCTATCGTATGCATTCTTCGCATTTCTTTGAGAATACGATTATTTCCACTTTGTACAGGAAGGTGTAAATGATTAACCAAAATATCAATATCTCGATAAGCCGAAATACATTCACTAGTAAAATCTTTTGGATGACTCGTCATGAACCTTAAGCGCTTTAAACCCGATATAGACGCGATTCGATATAATAATTCATGAAAAGGAACCGGTAGTTTTAGTCCCCGTTTTCCATAAGCATTTACGTTTTGTCCTAATAAAACAATCTCTCGTACACCTCTTGAGACTAAAAGTCGAACCTCTTGTTCAATCTCTTCAGCTTCTCGGCTTTTTTCTCGACCACGCGTAAAAGGAACTACGCAGAAGGTACAAAACTTGTCACAACCTTTAATTATATTAACAAATGTACTCGGGCCAGGGTTCAACGGAGTTTTTCCGTAAAGCTCAGGAATTTTGTAATTTGTGTCTGTATCAAATTCAGTCCGCACTACCGATACTTTCTTTTTTTTAACCTCGTCTATAATCTGGACAATATGCTCCACTCCATCAGGCCCTATCACAAGGTCAACAAACGGCATTTTGTCCAAAAACCTTTCCCCCTCTTGCTGAGCCAAGCAGCCAGTAAATCCAAGAATCATATCGGGGTTACTCTCTTTAAGTGGTTTTAAGTTTTTAGCAAGAGAGTATATTTTTTGTTCTGCCTTATCTCGGATCGAACATGTGTTTATAAGGACCAAGTCTGCCTCTTTCACTTCTCCAGTACGAACATAACCCGAATGAAATAGCAATAATTCCATACGATCTGTATCGGCCACATTCATTTGGCACCCAAATGTATCTAAATAAACTTGTTTCATATGAAAAGACTTTAGTCTAAAAATATTTTTGTTTCAACTGAGAATTTCTTCTCAATTCATAGATTATCTTAAAACTTGTTTCTTTTTCAGTGAATCACTGAAGTCTATTTTCTACCCAGAATAATTATTAAATAATCACTTATAAAACAACTTTGGATATTTTTTTATTTAATTTAAAAAAACTAACCATTCTCCCACTATAAACACTTTCAATACATAAACGATTCAAACAAGGTTTACAAAGTGCTAGTATGGACAGATTTATTACTCTAAAACAATAATTTCGTGAATATGAAGAATTTAAAGATTGATTTAAATGAAAGAAGTTATGACATTCTAATCAGCCGAAATATTTTATCCAAGGTTGGAGAGTTTATTTTAAACATACTTGAACCAAGTCGAATCATTATCATCACTCACCCTTCTTTAAGAAAACTTTTTGGAGATGAAATTGAATCGGGATTAGTCAATGTCGGCTATTCGCCTAATGTCATAGAAATTCCCGAAGGCGAAACATCAAAATCACTTCGACAAGTAGAATTAGTTTATGATCGTATGCTCGAGATGAAATGCGACCGTAAATCTTTATTAATTGCCCTTGGTGGCGGAGTAGTAGGAGATCTAACTGGCTTCACAGCAGCTACTTTTCAGCGTGGAATTTCCTTCATTCAAATTCCAACCACGCTACTATCTCAAGTTGACAGTAGCGTGGGTGGCAAAACCGCTGTAAATCACCCACGTGGGAAAAATATGATCGGTGCTTTCTATCAACCTAAGTTGGTCGTAATTGACCTTAACACCCTAAGCACTTTGCCTAAAAATCAACTACGTGGCGGCCTTTCTGAAGTTGTAAAATATGGAGTTATAGCTGATGAGAAACTCTTTGCTTTCTTAGAAAACAACATACAAAACATTCTTTCTCTTGATATTAAATGCCTAGAATATATAGTTAAAACCTCTTGCGCTATCAAAGCCAGAATAGTAGAAAAAGATGAGCGTGAGAGTAAATATCGTATGATTCTTAACTTCGGACATACCTTCGGACATGCAATTGAAACTCTTACTAATTACACTGAATATCTTCATGGAGAAGCAATATCCATAGGAATGGTTCAGGCAGCTTTACTCTCTGTAGAAAGTGGACTGTGTAATAAAGATCTCCCTAAGCGCATAACTAATCTATTAAAAGCATTTGGCCTACCTATCCAAGCCCATGATTTAAAATCTAAAGATATCATTGAGTCTATGCGACACGATAAAAAAAATAGTCACAATAAACTACGTTTTGTATTGCCAAAATCTATAGGGTCAATTGAAATCATCGATGATGTTCGGGAAACTCTAATTCAATCCGTGTTAGATAATAGTAAATTAATTTAAAGAATACGGATTTCAACATACTTCTTTAGAATAGCGACTTCGTAAATTTTTCAGAAAGGTAAACCTATTTTTAAATTCTCTGTTTTATCCAGTGGTAGTCGAGGAAACTGCATTTACATCGAATCTGATAGCGCAAAAATAATTATTGATTCCGGATTAAGTGTCAAAGAACTTGGACGACGCTTGAATTCAATTGATCGAACACCTGAGGAGTTAGACGCTATTTTTTTAACACACGAACATTCTGATCACATAGGCGGCGTCGGGCCTTTAGTACGGAAATACTCCATACCATTATATGCCACCCATGGGACTATTCAAGCTGGCCAAAAATTGGGAAATGTCCCAGTGTTTAATCCGATCCAGTCAGGAGAAATTGTTCAACTAGCCGATCTTGAGATTGAACCTTATGCAACTTCTCATGACGCCCAAGAATCCGTTGCCTACGCGATACGATGCCAAAACAGAAAATTAGGTCATGCAACAGACATGGGAATAGTAACTCAAACAGTTCATGAAGCATTAAAGAATTCACATGTACTGCTATTAGAATCCAATCATGATGTTGAGATGTTGGATTTTGGACCTTACCCTTGGGCTTTAAAAAAAAGGATCAAAAGTGACCTTGGTCATTTATCCAACGAGTCGTGCGGAGATCTATTAAATGCAATTAAACATGAACACCTTCAACGAGTTGTATTAATGCATTTAAGCCAAACAAACAATCATCCTGAAATCGCCCATATTACTGCACTTCAAGCGTTAGGAATCTACACTCCAATTTTAAGTTTAGCTAGTCAGGACCAACCGATGGAACTAACAGAAGTTTAATGCTAAGAGCCCGATTACTCTGCCACTAAGAGTGTTTCCCATCTTAGCCCGGCTGACTCCGATACCTTTTAATAACTTTGCTTGCGATACGACAACTTAAAATATTGAATTTTAGAGTCAACGATTCCAATTAGCAGGTTTAAAATCGAGTTAATCAAGGATGTTTGTCAAATCAGCAGGTTATGTACAATAATTTTTTTATAATAACCGATGCGGAGCATGTCTTACTAAAAAAAAATTATAAAGTAAAGTAGACACCCCTTCCTCCCAAAGATAATTCTTATTTTATACTAATTAATTAATATGATTTTTCTATGATTACACTTAAAGATAAAGTAGTTGGAAGTTACTATGGGATGGCTGTGGGTAACGCTATGGGCATGTCTGTAAAAAGCTTAAAACCTGAAACCATTCTACAACTCTTCGGTCCAATAAATGAATTCAAAGATGTGAGCTCATTTATTGGTAAGGGCATTAAACATTTTAAAATGAGAGGTCTCTATGGATGCCAAACCCAAAGTGCATTGGTAATTGGTGATTGTCTTCTACAAAATAATAAATTAGACCCTAATAAAACCTCTCAACTTTTAATTAAAATGGCAACAAACGGTCCAGAGCATTATTTAGGCACTTTCCGGCATCCAGAGAAAGGATTTTTTCAATCAATCAGCGGCCTAGTTGAAGGGTCTCCTCAAATTTCTGAACATAACATCCCAGATGCTGCATTTTTGTCTATGGGAATTCCAGCGGGTCTTCTTCATAGAGAAAGACCTGAAGTGGGTATCCATTTAAACATCGGTATTGGCTTAATAATGACTCGAAATTTATGTGAAATCACCGGGCTTGCACTCACGGGTTATCTTGCATCGAGACTATTACAATTGGAATTAGAAAATAATAGTCTCATTTTCAATCAAACTGAATCTATTTTGAAAGATGCTGAAATATTTTGCCATAAAATTGAAACCCAAATCCGAAATACAGCACCCATTATTTGGGATCAGACTCCTGAATCAGAACGTAGAATGCTTGAACAAACTATTAAAGGCCTTCGAGAAAAATGGAACACTGGTTTCAATGAATTGTTGAGTTGGGTTTGCCAAAATGCTTCTGAGCGTCATAAAACAAAAATTACGAGCCCTGCACAAAGTCATGTTTTATCTTTACTACCACTATGTCTAATTATTGTTTTACGTGACTATTGTGGGTTCGATTCAACTTTGACGAATGTACTCAATATGGGAAAAGAAGCTCACAAGACTGGCACCTTGGTCGGAACATGGGCGGGCGCAATTTACGGATGGCATGGAATTCCCGAACTTTGGCGTTCTGGCCTAGTCAATGGTAAAGAAATTCGAATACGTGGAGAGGGCCTGTTCTCTCGTTCCTTTCCTAAGAAAGCCAAGGATATTTATGAGATGGAAATGGGATTAACCTCAAAGGAATTTGAACTCGGTAAAAAATATTTTCAAAAATCCACAAAATTTATTCGACCTACTCCTAGACCAAAACTTTCATGGGAAGATGATGACACTAATGAATCAAATCTCCCAGAAAAATCTGATACAGTTAATCGGAGAAAGTTTGAAAAGGATAAGTCTAAGGCTAAAAAAAATCGTAGAAAAAATTTAAAATTAAATGAAGTGGACCCCTAACGTCAAAATATTTTTCTCAATTAATCCGTGACAAACATTCTAGCGTATCAAAAGTATTACAAGACGAGCAATTATCAGTCCACTTGCCAGAAATGTTACCGCATTTACCGCACTTAAAATTAAATATAGCTCTCTTTACTTGTCGCGTAGCATTTTCTATTAATTTTTGAGATTTTGTTTCTTTACTATCTTGTTTGTAGGCATCGCCCAAGATAAGAGAGGCGATAAAAGATTTTTCGGAATTTGTATTTTCTTCTATTACTCGTATAGCTTCTTGCGGAGATTTCTTTTCCAAGTAAAGAACACCTAATAACATGATTAGGATCTCTCTAGTTTCATCTTTCGAATTACTAATGGCTGCTTTATATTTTTTTATTATTTTTTCTTCTTGGCCCAAATCTTTATAAACCTCTTCCATTCGCAGCATACAAGAAATTGACTTTGTACTCGCATACGCTTTCCCCCACGCTTTCAATGCTTCTTTTTTTTCTCCCAGTTGCAGGTACGCATCGCCTAATAAAAGATGTGCTGGCAGACACTTATTATTTTCTCGCAAAGCCGATTTGAATTCGATAATTGCTATATCAAAATTATCATTGTTGAAGTATCGAGCCCCATTTTTGTAAAGATACTGGGCCAAAGCTATTTTTTCTTTTTCTATTTTTTCTCTTCCTTTAATTCGCCCAACCAGTTTTCGCTGAACATCGGCTGCCGACTTCCAATTTTCTGACTTTAAATAAACTTTCCTCATGCGGTAAAAAATAAGAGGAGATTTTCTATCCAGCCTTAGGATTTTATTAAGAACTTCCATTTCCTTTTCAGGAATTGCTTTAGCACAATAGTCATCTGCTAAACCGTATAGAGCGTTTAAATTTTCAGGGGCTATTTCTACCGCTTTTAAATGCAGTTTTAGAGCGCCCTCAACCTTCCCTTCCTCCCTTAAAAGACTCCCAAACCTTGTAAGAACGATCACATCGTTTGGCAAAGTATTTAAAATTTTTTCATAAGCAGAAACAGCTTTTGAGACATAACCACATGCTAAATAATTTTCAACTTCCTCAAGCAATACCTGACTTCGACGATTAGTTTTATTTTGCCGCTTGATTCTTTCAGTTGTTACCAAGTTCCTAAAAAAAAACTTTAATGATAGCGTCCCGTGTAAAAAACCAGCTATCAAAAAACCTATCAAAACTGAACCTAGAATTAACACAATCATTGGAAGTTGGAGTGCTCGGTCTTGGGAAATATGTATACTTGCCCCATGTGGGTTCAGAAAGGAAAAGTAAACTGAGACTAACGTAAAAAAAAGAAAGCAAATTATAGATTTAAATGACACTTGAATCTCGTGGTTGATGGTTTTCTAAAATTAGGTATTCTACTAAGGGGTAGCTATTCGCAAATAGCCTTGTTGAAAAGTAATCCAATTGTAAATTTAAATTACGGTATTTTTTTTTCTATCGTTTCAAGACAGTCCACACAGTATAGAGCATAAGGAATAACTGTTAATCTTACTTCGGGAATCAACTCTTCGCACTCTAAGCATTTTCCATACTGGCCAGTATTTATTTTTTTGATCGCTTCTTCCACTAATTTTAACTTTCTTAACTCTTTTTCTCCAAGCCCCATCATAAGCTGACGATCATAGGATTGCACTGCATCATCAACTATGTCAGCAGCTTGTTCATTAAAATCATCTTTTTTTGATTTATATTTTTCTCGAACTTCACCAATTAAGGCAAAGCGACTTTCTTCCAATTTAGCCCTAAATGAGGCAAGTTTAGTTTCATTCATAAAACTATTTTTCTAAACTTTCATAATGAATTAGGGACTTCAACGAGTGGCATATCGTCCCATAATCGTTCAAGGTCATATTGTGCACGAATATCTTTATGAAAAACATGTGCTACAACATCGATGAGGTCTAAAATAACCCAATTAGCCGAGGTATAACCTTCCTTGGAAGAAAGCTTGTGGGATGACTCATAAACCTGATTTAAAATCGAATCGGTGATAGCCTTAACTTGCATTCTTGAACTTGCGCTGCAAATTACAAAAAAATCTGTCAAATCTGAGCGCTTCCGCAAATCCAGAACTAGAATATCAAAAGCTTTTTTTTCAGCGGCAGCGTGAACCACTAATTGTGTTAGATCATTTAATGTATCTGTCATCTAAATTATATTGGTTTTGGTTTACCTATCTTGTTATCACTTATAAATTTGGTGCTTAATAATATATGTTTCAACTTCGGGAGGCAACAAGTTATCCACTGGCTTGCCCTTTACTAAGCTTTCTCTTACATTAGTTGAAGAAATATCTCGCGGTCTAATATCACACACAACTAACCTTGTTCCTGTTTCTGGGTTAACAAAATCTAAATTCCCACTTCCTGTTTCACATAAACAATACGGTGAATCTCCATTAAACATTCCAAGAATTTTTTCCTCTGATGAGGTTATTTTTATGCCTGGGCGAGAAGCTACTAATATATTATAATTTTTCATAATTTTTAATGCGTCTTTCCATGAATCTAACTCTAATAAATTGTCAAACCCTATTATTAGAAACAAATCACTGTTTGGATACTTCAATCTAAAGCAGTTTAATGTATCAATCGTATAAGAAATTTCTTGTCTGATAATATCTATATCTGAAATATCAAAATAAGGAATATTTTTAATGGCTAGCTGAAGCATTGCTACACGGTGAGTAGCGGAAGTTATGGGGACATGAGATTTATTAGGCGATTGAAAAACTGGCACAAATAAAACCTGATTCAAACCAAATTTTTTATATGTTTCTTGTGCTAAACCAATGTGTCCCACATGTACAGGATCAAAACTACCTCCTAATATCCCGATTTGTTGTCTATCTTTACTCATAGTTCTTCCTCACATTTGATCCTCTGAATACTATCTCTTCTTTTTTATAGCCTCACTATAATAATTAAACAAAAACTGATATTTAAATCAATATTGTAGATTCTTTAAATTGGTCTCTTTCCTACATCTAACATTTATCTATGGCGGAAAAATAATTAGTCCCTACAACGTTGACTTTAAAATAATTTAATCTTACTCTTGATATCGCAATTACATTATTTGATATAATTAGTCTTTCGATCATTAGTCACTATTTAAGTTTTTTTATTGGTTTAACTAACGTCATTTAATTTAAAGCAATGAAAAAATTAGATATTTTTTTAAAATTAGACAGCAAAAATAATAAAACAGGTTTTAGTTTTTTGGAACTGTTGATTGTTTTAGTCATCATCGGTATTCTTGCTGCTGTAGCTATCCCTCAGCTGGACCATTACAAACAACTAAGGCATGACAGAGAATCCAAGGACAACTTAGAGAGACTTTATCAAGGCTGTGAAAAGTTTTGGGGAAATGACATTAACACACAATGTTCTTTAGTAATTGCCAAGGAAGCTGTGAATGGTTTCATCCAGTCTACTAATGTGGTTGTAAAAATTCCGTTAGGAAGGGGAACAAAAACTAACTTCCAAGCTATGGCAAAACATAGTAGTAGTGATAAAACATATACTATTGATGAAAAGGGGAGTGTTCGTTAGTCACCACATCGCTTGATTCCTATCTTATTTTCCTCTCCTTAAATACTCTATTTTTTAATCCAATCATTCCTCTCCAGTTTTGATAAAACTACTGAATTATTTTTAGTTTGCAGGAAGGTAGGCATACTAGACACCTCTTCCATTCAATTATCTCATTGAAAACAAAGGATAAACTATTTATAATCTAGAATATGATGATTGAAGAAGATTTTCTAGTTATTGGTAGCGGGATTGCTGGTTTAACGTTTGCTCTCAAAGCTTCCCAGTTTGGATCGGTGGCTATTGTTAGTAAAGATGACCTGTCTGAATCTGCCACTTTATATGCCCAAGGTGGGATAGCATCTGTGATGACCGACGATGACTCATTTGAGTTGCATGCTAATGACACAATAGAAGCAGGTCGAGGGTTGTGCCGTGAAGACGTTGTGCGCATTATTTGCAGGGAAGGACCTTCTCATATCAGAGAGCTAATTGACTTAGGTGTTAAATTTACTCGTATCCAAGGAGAAAACTATCATTTGAGTCGTGAAGGAGGACACTCTCGAGACAGGATTCTACACGCTAATGATCTTACGGGGCAAGAGATAGAACGCGCCATGATTGAGGCAATAAATAGTAAAAACAACATAACGGTTTTCCCACATCATATGCTGATTGATTTTATGACAATCAGTCGACTAGACTCTAAAGTAGAACCTGGTAGTCCTAAAGATGAAGCACTTGGAGCATATATCCTTGATGTCAAAACCAATCAAGTAAAAACTTTCCTTAGCAAAATCACCTTGTTGGCTAGTGGAGGTGCTGGCAAAGTTTATCTTTACACTTCAAATCCTGACACTGCTACAGGTGATGGAATTGCTGCCGCTTACCGCGCAGGTAGCAAAATAGCCAACATGGAGTTCATTCAATTTCACCCGACCTGCTTATACCACCCTCAAGCAAAATCATTTTTAATTTCTGAGACAGTACGTGGGGAAGGCGGTATCTTAAGACTGAAAAATGGACACACTTTCATGGAAAACTATCATCCATTAGGATGCCTAGCTCCAAGGGATATTGTGGCCCGCGCCATAGATCACGAGATGAAAAAAAGTGGCGACGATTATGTTTATTTAGATATAACTCATTTAGAAGGTTATCGAATTCGCGAACGTTTCCCGAATATCTACCAAACCTGTTTGAAGTTTGGTTTTGATATGGTTAAAAACCCAATCCCAGTAGTACCTGCTGCCCATTATACCTGTGGAGGAGTCTTAGTAGACCTTAATGGCCAAACAAACATTCGCCATCTTTTTGCCAGTGGTGAAGTTTGCTACTCTGGATTACATGGCGCCAATAGACTAGCTTCAAATTCGCTATTGGAGGGGCTGGTATTATCAAATCGAGCTGTATCTAAAGCAGCCTTATTACTTAAATCCAAATCATTCAATAAAACTATTTTCCATAATGTCCCTAGCTGGGATTATGGAAATGCAGTAGATAGTGACGAATCGGTTGTCGTCTCACATAATTGGGATGAGATTAGAAGAATCATGTGGAATTATGTTGGTATCGTACGCTCAGATAAAAGACTTCGTCGCGCTGAAAGACGAATTCAATTACTACTGGACGAAATTAAGGAATATTACTGGGATTTTAAAATTACCAAGAATACCCTAGAATTAAGAAACATCGCTCTCACTGCTCACCTTATTGTCATGAGCGCTTTAAAACGTAAAGAAAGTCGTGGGCTTCACTTTACCTTAGATTATCCAAAAACGGATATTAGCTGGATAAAAGATACCGTCCTTCAAGATACTACGCGTCGTTTAGTAAGCCAAACCTCTCTTAGAGCTACATCTCATGAATGAAAAAACTTCTATTTTTATTCGCGATTTTCTGGGAATAGCGATCTTGGCCTTTTCCTTGTTCACTATCGTATCGTTAGCAACCTACTCTGCGACAGATCCCTCAATGAACACATCTCTTTCCTCTCAGGAGTTAGTCACAAATTCTGGAGGTCTGGTTGGTGCTTATATTTCGGATGGGTTAGTTCAACTCTTTGGAAGTAGTTCATTTTTCTTTCCCATGATTACCCTGATTATTGGATGGGCTTGCGTGCGTAGAAAAGAATTTAATCATTGGCCACTTCGCCTGGTTTCTGGAATTTTTCTGCTCACGGGAATATGTGCTTTGAGCGCAGTTTTAATGAATGCTGGCCCTGTTTTTAAAAATTACTCTCAAATAGGAGGTCTCACCGGTGCAGTTCTTGGAAAGTTTCTAGTAATTTGGTTAAGTCCAGTCGGTGCTACCATTTTTTTAATCACTATGATTTTTGCCTCACTACTTGCCATGACAGGAAAAACCGTTAACTCTATACTGGAAATAGTGGGCAAACTTGTAGGAACCGGTATTGGTAAGTTATTACGACTATTAAATAATTTAAAATTAATTGTAAGTGAGTTTGTCAACACCGTTCGTAAATCCTCTTTGACTGCTAAAGAAGAACCCCACAATATAGTTGTACCAACTGAGTCATTAATTTTAACCAGACCTAAACTTCCTAGAATAACTAAAGGGTCCACTCAGACTCCTATTATTATCCCTCGAAAAAGAAAAACAATTGTCAATTTTGTTGTGAATGAAAATCAACCACCTGTACCAGAAAATGGGGACTATCAGATACCACCTGTCAATTTGCTTAATGAACCTT
>Ga0209043_1001499_pt1 | contig 13247 bp, 10 predicted proteins | sample SaaInlV_100m_DNA_3_FD_184654 | JGI IMG/M metagenome (GOLD analysis project Ga0209043, IMG submission 184654) | Marine microbial communities from expanding oxygen minimum zones in the Saanich Inlet - SI037_S4LV_100m_DNA (SPAdes) (version 2) | ecosystem: Environmental > Aquatic > Marine >... | reverse complement strand
TTACATCAACGGTTATCTTTACTGTTAAGTAAAAATTTTTGGGATACACATGCCTCCCCTCTTTAAAGGGGAGGCAATTTTTTACCCTGCCTTACTAGCTATCTTCTTTCATCTTCATCCTTCATTTTTTTAAATTAAAGCTAAAATTTATTGGAACCAACAATAAAATAGCTATAACATTAGATTATCCCTTATCTTAATCGATCGTAATCAAAGTGGACTCGATAATCATGACGTACTTTAAAGCTAAAAAAAATCTGATTCTACTTCCAATTTTTTGGATATTACTAGCTATTTTTGCATACTCCACTCATGCAAGTTCAGCCAACAAAAGTGCTATTGTTCTTCTAATTGCAAAAGATTCGACCGGCGAGATACTTGGTACAGGAACAGGGTTTATCGTTAAACCCGAAGGGATCTTAGTAACTAATTATCATGTTCTCGTCGATGCTACCGCCATTGAAGCTGTTATGTTTAATGGTGATAAAATCCACATCAAATCTATTTTAAAAGTTGACCGAACCAAAGATTTTGCGCTCTTGCAACTGCCTAAGGGAACCTACTCGACTCTTGAAATTGGTGACTCTGACAAACTTGAAAATTTTGATTACTTAAGCGCGATTGGTTTTTTATCAGAAAACATTAATTCTTTAGAAGGTTTTTCAGGACCTAATAAAACAAATAATCCGAAGGAAAAGGTTGTCCAAACTTTTGGCTTTGTCTTAGGCATCCATCCACAAGCCCAACCAGACTTCCCTTTCATTTACACAACCGCTTCGTTCGGCCCTGGGTTTAGCGGTGGTCCCGTCGTGAACAAAAATAACCAGGTAATAGGCATTGCCACAGTAGAAGGTAGATCAATCAATCTAGCTCTACCTATTAATTTCATAAAACCGTTTCTTGATACCAAAGTAAAAATTTCTCTGAATAACCTTTTGGAAGAAGATAAAATTTCCAAGGAAGCCCATTACTTCAGGGGAAATTATTACCTTTATGTCAAGGGGGACCCTGATCGAGCAGCAATAGAATTCCAGTCAGCGATCAAGCTAGACGATTCCTTCGTGCTTGCACACTATGATTTAGGTGCTGCATACCAAAGTCAAGGCCTCACTAAGGAAACTATCCAAGAGTATGAAAAATCGATAGCACTCAACCCTTCATTTCCTGAAGGTAATTTGAATCTAGGGGGACATTATTTTCGAACGAAAAAATATAACCTTGCTATAAAACACTTTAAGCAAGCAATCAAGGCATACCCAAACTTCATTCAGGCACATTCAAACTTGGGGGCAGTTCTCAACAAACTAAACCGGTCTAAAGAAGCTATCCCTCATCTTGAAAAAGCTATTCAACTTGACCCTGAATTTGGTGTCGCCTATTTTAATTTAGGAAATGCTTATTTCAAGGAGAATAATCTTTTTAAAGCTCGCAAAGCTTATGACCTGGCAATTAGCAAGGGAACAAATTTTTTATCCCTCCATTGGAATCTATATGATTTATATGTCCGTAACGATAAAAAATTGAAAGCAAAAAAGGAATTAGAAATCATTCTTCAACTTGAACCAGAAAATCTCGAGGCAAAGAAACAAATGGAAGGGTTCCCACGTTAAAGATAGTTTACAGGCAGTTACCATTCTAATAACACACCTACTAACACCGAAAAAACAACACTAAGACTTTCAGGTGAACATTTATCTAATGTGTCGGAGAGTTTGTGCCAATATGGATAGTCAAAGTCAATCAATACAACCGATGGAATTCCCAAGCCTGCGAAAGGAAGATGGTCATCTTGGATTGTATATTTACTTTTTTCGTTAAATTGAAAACTATTCATCCTCTTAGCTACATTATAGATACGGTCTAAAATTTTCGGGCCACTAGCCATAGAATAAGTCTCTTTAAAAATCTCAAGGTCTTTATCCCCTACCATATCAACTATGATTACCGCTTGTGGCCATTTTTCTCGTGATTCTTTTCTGAGAAAATCAGCATGATACTTAGAGCCGAGAAACATTTCACCCGAACCACTTTGACCAAAATCTTCACCATCAAAAAACAAGAGTCTAACTGGTTGCTTTACAGGATATTCTTTTAAATACTGAGCAAGACCCAAAAGAACGGATGTCCCTGAACCACCATCATTGGATCCTGTTATGGGGTGGGTTTGTAATACAGGATTAGATTCTTGGTCAGCAAAGGGGCGCGTATCATAGTGAGCTCCTAGTAAAATCGGTCGACCTTCTGCATTACCATTAAAAATAAATTCAATATTAACCATCTGCCTCTGTCCACCATCGTGCTGCTTTACAAAAAAAGTATGCTCTAAAACTTCATCCGCAAACTCCCCTCCTACACGCTTAATTAATCTTAGTGTTTTTTCATACCCTTCTGTCTCCACATATCGTGGTCCAAACTCTGACAATACTTCTAGATAGTTCCACATGACCTTGGAGTATCTCTCACTATTATACGGCTGCGCATTTACAGTCTCGAACAATGCCACTAAAAAAAATGACACACTCCAAAAATAGTTAAAAATACGGTTGCCACGAACCTTGTTCAATAATCCCCCTTAATCATTAAATAATAAGTTTAAGCTTAATTCTTTTAATCTACCTTCTAACTATGCATGCTATGCTGAAAACCTTGACAAATTAACGCTTTATCAGTATTTTTGTAAAACTTAGAACTTAATATATAAAAGTCATCAATCTTATTTTTTACATTTAAGTTTTTTAGATTATACCCGATATGTTACTTATAGAAAGTGACCTTGAAGTAAGCTGTGGAGGCAAAGGCACTAACTAAAAAAATAACTTTAATAATTACAATCGTTCGGCTTTAGGTAGAAAGCCAATAAAATCAAGTAGGTGTCCTTATGGAAATCCCTGGAAATGACTTTAAAGTAAAAGGAAAAATAATTCAGGATCGTGCCAAAGTTACAGGAGAAAAACCTTCTAAAACAGGTGCTTCTGGAGCTAAAGCAACTCAGGCGGGAGAAAATATAGCTTTATCTTCCCAGGCTAAAGATATCCAAAAGTCTCATGAAGCAGTGAAAAGCTCATCTGATATTCGAGTTGATAAAGTGGATAGAATAAAATCTGCAATCGCTGATGGAAGCTTTTATGTGGACAGTCATGAATTAGCCGAAAAAATTCTAAAAGATGTCATAACCGAATCTAAGTTCATAGACTAATTCACGATTTGGCGACAATTAGAAGTTTCTGACTAGCTTTTTAGGTTGATGGCGCACACGCAAGTAATATTTCCAATTCGCATACAAGAACATTAAAACCTATAGAGATACCACATTATATAGAATATTTTTTATTTCTGTTCTATGTCAAATTCAACACTAATAGGGACAGAAGAAATAAATTTTTTAAGTTGTGTGATTAAATCACCTACATCCACACCAGGCATCAATGCCTAGTTTTCGAGGGTATCCAATCTATTAGCAAAGCAACTACCACAACTCATCTGGAGGTTATTGATATAATTTAACAGCCTCCCGGCGAGTGCTGACTATCTGCTCAATTTTGGTCTGTTTTGTGATTAACACATTTCATCCAAAAATACTTGCCCCAATACCACCTGTGTGCTAGCATTAACGATTTGGCGAAACAATAGCTTTTGCATAACTTAAGGAGTAAGTAAATGGCTCAACGATGTGATGTGTGTGATAAAGGACCCCTTTTTGGAAATAATGTCAGTCACGCAAACAATAAAACTAGGCGCCGATGGAACCCAAACCTTAAAAAAATAAAAGGACAATATCAAGGTTCCATAAAAAAAATGAAAGTATGCACCAGGTGCCTAAAGTCAGGAAAGGTAGTAAAAGTACTCTGATTTTTTTATTTTTGTTTCAATTAGAACTATCTCTTTTTTTAAAAGGCATATCCTAAACTACTTGTTTGACTCTTTCCTGTTTTTTTTTACCCGCACTGTAATCCTCCATACGGTTCACCTTAATAACTCCAGGTACTTTAGCAACCTCCGATAGCATTTTTTTTAAATGCTCAATATCATTTATTTCAATACATAAGTCAAAATTAGCCCTTTGGTCTGATTCTTGACGTAAATTAGCGAGTGTAATATTAATGTCACATGAGGCTAAGATTCTGGTTATTTCTGCCAATTGGCCAGGTTTGTCTTCGACTATAATTGAAATACGAGCAGAGTGTGCTCCCTTAGCGCGTTCACCCCAACCAACATCAAAAAACCTTTCAGATTCCTCACCTGGTGATTGGATCTTTCCACAATCAATATGATGAACTGTTATCCCTCGTCCACGAGTGAGATAACCGATAATAGGATCTCCTGGAACGGGATGACAACACTTACCCAAACGTAAAAGGATATCATCATCAAAACATTTCAGCTTGACACCTCCCGCCAGCAAAAAATCCCTCCCACCCCCACATAGTTTTACTCGGTCGGTTTTCTTTCGCTGTCTTCCCTCAATTTTTTCTCTAGGTAAAAGCTTCTCAATAAACTGATGTGTCGAGACTTTACCTAAACCAATACTTCTTACCAGATTGTCAAAGTTTGTAAAACCACTTGCGCGAAGTGTTTCGTCAAAAACCTTTCCTTTTAAAAACTCCAAGGGATCAACCTGATATTCTGCTAAACTTTTATGCAACAAAGTTTTTCCAAGGTTAAGACTTTTCTCTTTTTCAATAGAGTTGATAAAATGTAAAATTTTACTCCTAGCTTTAGATGTTTTAACAAACGAAAGCCAACTCCTATTAGGTTTTTGAGTTTTGGTAGTCTTTATTTCAATCTGATCACCATTCCTCAGTTTATATTTTAACGAAACTGTTTTCCCGTTGACCTTGGCTGCTGAACAATGCTCCCCAATATCGGTATGAACCGCATACGCAAAATCCACTGGAGTCGACCCGCGCTGAAGAGGAATAACACGACCTTCTGGTGTAAAAACGTATACTTCATTTGAAAATAAATCCACTTTAAAGGAGTTTATGAAGTCTTTTGGGTTTTTAAGATCTTTCTGGGTTTCCAAGAGATGGCGTACCCAAATCAATTGCTGATCCATGTATTGATTTTTAAATTTTTCCCCTTCCTTATATTGCCAGTGGGCAGCAATTCCCTCCTCACAAATATTATGCATTGTTTCAGTCCTGATCTGCACTTCTAGACGCTCTCCTTCGGGACCAATTACTGCCGTATGGAGAGATCGGTATAGATTGGGTTTTGGCATCGCAATGTAGTCTTTAAAGCGACCCGGAATAGGCTTCCATAGTGAGTGAACTTGCCCCAACACTGAGTAGCAATCTTTTAGGGAAGTAGTCAGTATTCGTAACCCTGTAAGATCGTACAAATCATTAAATTCAATTTCTTGTTGTTCCATTTTTTGATGTATCCCATATAAATGCTTAGAGCGCCCAACCACTTTTCCAGTAATTCCAGATGCTATCAATGCGTTTTCCAAAATAGTCTGCACTTTTTTAACATAAGCCTCTCGCAAACTCTGACCACTAGCTAATTCCACACGAATCGATTCATGTTCATCAGGCATCATGTACATGAACGCGCCATCTTCTAGCTCGTCTTTCATCCACCCTATACCCAAACGGTTAGCAATCGGAGCGAAGATATCTAGAGTTTCACGCGCAATTCGCTGTTGTGCGTCTGAACTAAGCGATCCGAGGGTTTTAATATTATGCGCTCTATCTGCAAGCTTAATTAAGACCACACGAATATCTTCCGACATGGCGAGGATCATCTTTCTGTAATTTTCAGCTTGGCTTTCTTCTTTGCTAGAAAATTGAATTTGACTGATTTTGGTAACGCCTTCTACCAAATGATAAATCTCGTCACCAAAAATCCTTCGAAGTTCTTCTGCTGTTAGGAGGGTATCTTCAATCGTATCATGTAATAAACCAGCAGCAATAGTCCGCTCGTCCATTTTTAATCGTGTAAGATTAAACGCAACTTCAAGAGGGTGGGAAATATAAGCAGCTCCAGAACGACGTTGCTGATTACGGTGCGCCTTGGCAGAATAAATATAGGCTCTCCAGATAATATCCAGATCTGCACTAGGATGATAACTTGTTACAGCCTCAGCTATGTCTGCCAGATTCATAAAATAAACCCGCTTTTACATTTTCACTCATCCTCAAATAGTCTCAACCGCATAACTATAGACTAATTATCTGTTTTTGCTTACATTAGGCATTTTAAAGAATATAACCCTGATCTCACCATGTCAAATTTACTTTTATTAAAAAGACTTTTGTAAGCCAAGTATGCTTGCTTATCTTAAGCCTATTCGCTAAAAACAATTTAAAAACGCTATAAATGTGTTATCCAAGAACATGCTTATACTCCACACATAACAATTATATGTTCCCCCTAAACTAATGAGCAACAAATCAACAGTAGCAAAAAAACTTTCTCTCGATGACCCTCTCCAGTTTATCAAAGGCGTAGGACCCAAAAGAGCCGATCTTCTTAAAAAACTTAACTTGGAGACTGTTTCCGATGCTCTTTTTTTTCTTCCGTTTCGTTATGAAGATCGAACCCAGGTAAAAAAAATTATCGAACTTGTTCCTGGTGAGACTGCTTCATTCTTAGGGGAAGTTGTTAATGCAGGAACTGTTCGTATTGGACGTCGTAGAAAAATATTTGAAGCCTTGGTTCAAGATGATAGTGGTTTTTTGCATGTCAAATGGTTTCAGTTCAATGAAACTTATATGACAGAAAAAGTAAAGACAGGTAGAAAATTAATCTTTTCAGGAAAACCGACTCATAACAAACGAGGTGGTGGACTCGAAGTAATTCATCCAAATACTGAAATTCAATCAGATGGAAGTTCAGAGTCACTAGAAATAGGCCGTATTGTTCCTATTTATCATTCAACCGACGGCCTTCACCTTAAGTCTTTACGAAAAATCATAAAAAATCTAGTTGATAACTATAAAAATCTTATTGAGGAGTTTCTTCCAGACAAAATACTAAAACGGTACAAGTTCCCCACTAGGAGCAAAGCTATTCAAAAAGCACATTTCCCACCTAACGATGCCTCTATCGCACTTCTGGACAAATTTCAGGATTCATCTCAAGCAAGGCTGATCTTTGAAGAGTTTTTTCTACTCCAACTTACCTTAGCTTTAAAAAAAAGACACTTACAAGTTGAGGAATGCGGACAACCATTTAAAACTCGCGGTGAATTAATTCACAAATTCATGGAACTCTTAAAATTTGATTTGACGAAAGCGCAAAAAAAAGTGCTCGGAGAAATCATGCACTACTTGGAAAAAAATGAACCCATGAACTTACTCCTTCAGGGAGATGTGGGGAGTGGAAAAACTGTAGTCGCTCTAATCTCTTTGCTTACAGGAGTGGACAACGACTGCCAGACTGCACTTATGGCCCCAACAGAGCTCCTAGCTGAACAACATTTTCTAAGTATCCGCCCATTCTGCGAAGCTTTAAACATAACAATCGCACTTGTCACGAGTTCTGGAACCGCTAAAGAAAAATCTCTTTTACATAGTTCTATTTCAAACGGCACAACGCAAATAATTATCGGTACTCACGCTCTTATTCAAAAGAAAATAGAATTCTCAAAGCTGGGACTAATTGTTGTTGATGAACAACATCGGTTCGGAGTACTACAAAGAGACGCCCTAAGTAAGAAAGGCCTAACACCTCACGTTCTTATAATGACAGCAACACCTATTCCTCGCTCCCTAGCGCTTACACTTTACGGTGACATGAATGTTTCATTCTTAGATGAGTTTCCACCAGGACGAATACCTATTGAGACTAAACTCTTTTACGAAGACTCCCGTAATACCGCATACACTCTCTTAGAAAAAGAAATCACAGAAGGCCGTCAGGCCTATGTAGTCTGTCCTCTCATTGAAGAGTCCGAGTCTATTGACTTAAAAGCGGCGATTGATGTTAGTGAGGAGTTGCAGAATAGAAGACTGCCTAACTTTAAGATTGAACTCATTCATGGAAAACTTAAAAAAGAAGAACGACAAAAAATTATGGCTGCATTTAAAAATGGGGAAATAGATGTGCTAGTGGCAACAACAGTTATTGAGGTAGGGATAGACGTCCCCAATGCAACGGTCATGCTAATCGAGCACGCTGAAAGATTTGGCCTTGCTCAATTGCATCAGTTGCGTGGGAGAGTTGGACGTGGAAAACAGGCGTCAATATGCCTTCTTATTTGTAGTCACGCATTGACTGTTGATGGAAAAGCCAGACTAAGTGCAATTGTTAAATCACGTGACGGGTTTTCAATTGCAGAAGAAGACTTACGTATACGAGGCCCAGGAGACTTCACAGGCACCCGTCAATCTGGAATGCCTTTATTAAGAGCTGGGAACCTATTGCGTGATATAAAACTTTTGGAATTATCAAGGCGTGAAGCAATCGATCTTATCGAAAAAGATCCTAAGCTTGAAGCACCCGAACACATAAATCTAAAAGAGGCTCTTCATCATACTTTTGGGAATCAAACGAACCTCATGAAGGTGATCTAAAAAATGATCCTTGACGCAGGGCAATGAAAACGACGTATTTCAAAAGAATCTTCTGATATAAAATCTCTAAAAATCGTAAAAGTCAATATCAATCAACTCATTATCAGAACTAGTTTACACTATGAACTTTACTGACAGATTAAAAGATGAATCAAAGTTTTTTTGGGAAATGCTACTTCTATTCTGCATATACGGGGCCTATGCGGTTCTTAATATTTGCAGGACAACTGTTGTTATATCAAGCCCTGCTATGTTAGATGACCCCGCACTAGAGCTCAATAAAACAATGTGGGGAGCTATTCTTGGTTGGGGAACTGCGGGAACACTGGTCGGAAAACTTACCACTGGAATTATGGCCGATCGATTTGGGGGCCGTAAAATATTTCTTATTTCCATTGGCATTTGCATGTTAGCCACTGGCATATTTGGCATGGTGTCCAAAGTTTTTTTCTTCTCCATTGCATTTTTTATTGCCATGCTTGCAAAGTCGGCAGGTTGGCCTTCCATGGCAAATCTAATCAAGAGTTGGTACCCAAAGTATTGGTGGGGACGGATCTGGGGTATTCTTTCCTCAAGCTCAATGTCTAGCTCTCTTTTCACATCCCTTGTAATGGGAAGTTTGCTACTCGTAATTTCATGGCGCTGGGTAATTGCCTCATCTTTACCAATAGCAGGAATATTTTGCATCTTATTATTTTTTTATCTCAAACAATCCCCTACTGATGTTGGGTTTAAAGCCATGCCATCTGTAGACGGGGATGAAAATAATTACAATCCAAAAAAAAATCACCATCTTGATAATGCGTCTTTAAGGGAGGCACTGATAAGTTTTTTAAAAAGCTCTAGATTCTGGTTCATCTCCATAAGCATAATGTCTTTGACCATTCTCATGGGGTTTCAGAGCTTTTTACCTCTATACCTAAAAGAAATCTATAATCTTTCCCCAGGAAAAGCTGGTATAGCTTCATCTGTTTTTCCACTGGGTTCGATGTTTTCTGTACTTATAGGAGGTTTCATTTTTGATAAGCTTACAAAGAAAAGGCGTATATTTGTACTCGGTGGTATGATGATTTTGGCAACTGGATGTATTGTTACTTTGTTAGCGTTACCTGGCTCTAATATTCAAGAAACTCTTTTGCCTTGGATCGCCTTGTTAGTAATTATGGTTTTCGGCTTGGTGGTTGCGCCCTGTTATTTAATTCCAATGAGCGTCTTTTCTTTGGATTTTGGTGGTAAGCATTGTGGTGTTCTTGTGGGTATCATAGATGCTATTGGATACTCCGCTTTGATGATATTTGAGTTTTCAGGAGGTGTCGTTGCAGATCAAGTTGATGGTTGGCAACATTTTCTCCACATCATACTCAATATTTCGATTATTGGAACGATTACTCTGATTCTTTTTCTTATAATTGATCACCGTTCTCTTTCCAAATCAAAAAGCATAGCTTATAAAAAAGTGTCCTAAAAAAAATACCTACCCCGCGCAAAACCTATGCAAAACAAACACATAATTTTCTCCATTAACAAGCAGGCCCCTTAAATATCTATGAACATTACAATCGGGGACAAATTTCTTATTGCAGCGCTACTTATTTTAAACGGATGGCTTTTTGCGAGCTGGGGAGTAGGATTCAGTAAAGGTGACTGGGTCGTGGTCACAGTCAATCAAAAAGAAACAATTCGCTTGCCACTTGATCAAAATCAAAAAACCCAAGTCAAAGGACCAATCGGTCTAACAGAAATTGAAGTCAAAAATGGACACGCTCGTATAATTCGTTCACCTTGCAAAAATAAGGTATGTATCAAATCTGGTTACATTCGCTATGCTGACCGACTGGCCGCATGCATACCAAATCGTGTCGTTATCCGAATCGTTGGTAAAAGTCATCGTGGCGTCGATGCTGTGATAGGCTAATCTATTAGTATTCAAACAAAGACTACTCTTAGATAAAATAAAGATAATCAATTTTCACAAAAATCTAATGAAGCCCACAATAAGTTTCTTTATCTATTTTTTCTATTTCTTTATTTCTTCTCTTGTATTTGCATCGCCTCCTTTGATTCATCATGAGTTAACAATAACCCTTAATACTGAACAATCTAATGCAAGCATTCATGACATTGTCACAATCCCGCATAGCATTATCCAGTCTACTTCTAGTTTCAACTTAAGCAAAAATTCAAAAATAAAAAAGATTCTACTTAATGGCGAAATTATCTCATCTGTGTTCTCTGCTGATGGTTTTTTAAAATTCAAACTCCCGAAATATGCAGAAACCGATGTGATGGGTCCATCTAAACTAGTCTGCACCTACATTCTTCCCTTAGCAATTGCCAACAGTAATATGGAAACTTTGTTCATTTCTGGTGAGAACTTTTTCTACCCACAACCAGAAATCAAAAACAAATCAGAGTTCAAAATTACCTTTCAAATTAAGAGTCAAACACCCTCAAACATAAGGATAGTGAGTCAGGGGGAAAAATTAAAAGACTCCATAAAGAACGGAACCAGAACAACTATATGGAAAGAAATTAAACCCCAAGAGGAAATCTTAATCGTAGCAGATCATTATCACGAGTTTTCAAGTCATCATGGCCCGACATCACTTTATGCTTACCTTCGTGATGCTGACAACGCTTTAGCAAATAGATATCTAGAGGCAACAAAATTCTATATCGATTTATTCTCCAAATTAATTGCCCCATATCCATACAAAAAATTTGCATTGGTAGAAAACTCCCGACAAACCGGATATGGAATGCCATCATTTACGCTCCTCGGATCACGTGTTATCCGTTTCCCATTTATTCTCCACACCTCATACCCTCACGAAATTTTACATAACTGGTTCGGTAATGGCGTTTATATTCATCCTAATTCCGGCAATTGGGCAGAAGGGTTAACCAGTTATCTTGCAGATCACCTGTTACTTGAACAAACCGGGAAAGGGAAACAATATCGATTTCAAGAATTAATGAAGTACTCGAGTTATATTAATGAGACAAACGATTTTCCATTATCAAAATTTAAGGGAAGCAATAGCCCCGCTTCGCAAGTGATAGGTTACGGTAAAATGTTAATGGTTTTTCATATGCTGCGCCTTGAAGTAGGTGACACTATTTTTCTTAAGGCATTACGAAACTTTTATAAAAACAATCAATTCCGCTATGCTGGATTAAAAGAAATACAGTCCTCGTTTGAAGATGTAAGTGGATACAATTTAGAAAATTTTTTTAACCAATGGATATCCCGTAAGGGAGCTCCAAAGCTAAAGCTTTTCTCTGCATCTCAGACTCCACAAAATGGGACTCACCTTCTAAAAATAGAAACTAGACAGACACAGTCCGAGCCCACCTTTACGTTCAAACTTCCTATTGCTATATGGCTAACCGACAAACAAAAACCTCAGATTAAACATATAACCATCACGGACAGAAAGCAGGTATCACTTTTTTCTTTCGCCAAAAAACCTCTCAAAGTTATGCTTGATCCTAACCATGAAGTGTTTCGTCGCTTAAATTCAAAAGAAGTGCCACCTAACCTGGGGAAAGCTTATGGAGCCGAAATAAAAACAAGCCTATCCCCAGAAAGTAATGACCAAAATGAACTACTCAGTGCTTATAAGAATTTTTATAGCTCAATAGAATCCAGATCTAGTCCACCACATCTTAATTTTAAAGACAATTATCAGGACAATGATGCAACTAGCAATTTATGGGTATTTGGAAAAAACAACAAACTATCTCAGGAAATCAAAGCCCAGCTCAGTCAATACGAAGTAAAAGTCAACGCGCAAGGAGTAACGTTAGACGGGAGGTATTTTAAATGGAAAAACCACAGCTTTGTTTTCGCCCTTAGTCATCACAATTCTTACAACAAACAAATAGTATGGATTGTGGCACCATCAAAAAAAAGTATTCCTGGGTTGATACGAAAATTACCTCACTACGGAAAATATGGATACCTTGTATTCAAAGGGAACGAACCAAAGAACGTTATAAAGGGCACATGGCCTTCTAGCCGAGTAGGGCTCGAACATGTATTCATAGAGGGTACCTACCCTTTATTCCCCAAAGCACCGTTAATTAAATAACAATTATAAAATAGCGCGGTCATAAAAAAGATAAGACTAACCAAGGTCATCGACACTAAAGTTGACAAGGTGACTCTTGATTACCGAGATGGTCTAAAAATAATAAATTAATTCGGTCTGGAAAAGATCATCTTTGCGCTGGCCAAATAGAAAGTCTGTATTAGGTTGGTCGAATGATAAACGCACTTCTAAGTTGAGTCGCAAATTATTTCCAAGCCGCCGACTGGCTTCTAGAAAAAAAAGTCGTGCTTTGGTTTCTACGTCCTGGATCCAGCCCAGAAGAGCTTCGGAGCTAGCGGCATCATTAACAGCCAACCTCAAGCCACTAGCAATGTCATTTTCAAAAGCAGTAGTAGCATCATCTTTTCTATCGTCATACAACCACTCTCCAACGAAACCGAGGTCCATGCTTGATTCAAGAACCCCTACTAATGTGTATTCGAACCCTCCCGCCCAGGCAAAATAATTCTCATTGCCTTGCCCGGAGCGGTAAAGGGATTCGAACTTCCATAACCATTCTCCAGCTACGTAGGCGACATCAAGGCTGGTTTGGTTGATTTGCTCATATTTTGGGATTTTTATAGCGCTACCACTAGAGTCAGTTCCATCCAGTAAGGTAGGATCACGGTTAGTT
>Ga0209043_1001491_pt1 | contig 13305 bp, 14 predicted proteins | sample SaaInlV_100m_DNA_3_FD_184654 | JGI IMG/M metagenome (GOLD analysis project Ga0209043, IMG submission 184654) | Marine microbial communities from expanding oxygen minimum zones in the Saanich Inlet - SI037_S4LV_100m_DNA (SPAdes) (version 2) | ecosystem: Environmental > Aquatic > Marine >... | reverse complement strand
AATTGGTTTTGCTGGAGCAACTATTGCTGCAATGCAGATCCAAGGAATCTTAGGTTCGGTTATTTGGGCTTTTGACTTTGCGATGTCTGGATTGTTCTTTCCACTTGTACTTGGTGTATGGTGGAAGAGAGCTAACAGAGAAGGTGCTATTGCTGGTATGGCTTTAGGTCTTGCATCATCTATTTGGTACCTAGTTTGGGTACGAACTGGTGGAAGCGGATTCTTAGGTATTACTCAGTTAACGTTTGGTATCTTCGGAGCAGGTGTGAGTTTGGTTTCTATGGTTGTTGTAAGTTTAATGACTCAAGAGCCAGATAAAGCAACTCAAAAAATGGTTGATGAAGTTCGTATACCAAGCGGTAGAAGCATTACTGGTAAATAGAACAATCAAATCTTAATTATAGGGGCGATTAATTTCGCCCCTTTTAATTTACTCCTTTTTCCAATATAAATTTCTTAATGTCAGCAAACCTTCATCCTCTAGTTTATCTTATTGATTACCTACTTGGTGTTATCATGTGGACTTTAATAGGAAGAGTTGCGATGAATATTTTTCAAAAAGAAGACTCGGAATTCTTTTTTATGAAAATATTTGTAAAATACACAAATCCATTAATAAAATTATTTAAGCCAATTACTCCTAATTTTATTATAGCACCTCTAATTCCATTATACGTAGCTTGGTTCTTTTATATGATAAGATTTTACTTCATGCCCTGGATTTTAGGATACTCTGTAATGGGAATGTTATCCTTTCCGTTAGAAAGTGAAATTTCTCGACAAATTTATCAATTATTTAATTCAATTAAATTTTAAAAATTGATACTAGTAGATCTAGCAATCAATGAAAAAAATACAAATTTCACCTTCTATTTTATCGGCTGATTTTAGCCAACTAGGAGCGGAGATCAAAAGGCTAGAAGATGGTGGCGCTGATATGATCCACGTAGATGTAATGGATGGTCATTTTGTTCCAAATCTTACAATTGGTCCTCCAGTGATTAAGGCACTTAAAAAACATTGTTCACTTCAATTTGATGTACATTTAATGATATCTCCAGTTCACAAATATATTGAAGCTTATGCAAATGCAGGGGCTGATATTATTACTATTCATCCTGAAGCAACAAATAATTTAAAAGAGTCTATTTTAAAAATAAAAGATTTAAATAAAAAAGTTGGAGTTTCCTTAAATCCAGAGTCTAAAATTGATTTGATAAAAAACTTATTAGATCAAATAGACCTAGTTCTAATAATGAGTGTAAACCCAGGCTTTGGAGGTCAAAAATTTATGCCAGAAGTTTTGAACAAAATTAAAGAGCTAAAAAAAATTCAAACTGAAAAAAGTATAAATTTCGATATTGAAATAGATGGAGGAATTAACTTTGATAATTGTCAATTAGCTATCGAAGCTGGTGCTAACATTCTTGTTTCAGGCACGACTGTATTTAAAAGTAATAATGGAGATATTAAAAAAAATATTAATTTATTAAAACTAAAATAAGTTAATGATAAACATAAATTTATTAGATAATCTAATTAATCTTTATCTAAATACTAAAAAAAAATTTAGACATATTTATCAAAAATCAAATTTTTACGATAAAAAGATATCAAAAATTAATAATAAAAATTTTGAATATAAACCTAGTCCACATTTATTGTCATCAATAGTAAAATATCAAAAGAAAAAATATAAAATTGATGATTTTGCTTTAGATTCTATATGGAAATCTGACATCAATTCACAAGATTATCAAAAATTAAATAATTTTTTTTGGTTTTTTAGTTTAGATTTAAAGTCTTCAAAGAAAGAAACTCAATCAATAATCTTTAATTGGATTAATAAAAATAATAGATTTAATGAAAAAAGTTGGGATTTTGATCTTACGGCTAAAAGAATAATTTCTTGGTTATCCAATCATCAACTTACCTACGAAGACTGTAATGATGAGTTCAAATTAAAATTTAATTATAGTATTCAAAAACAAGCAAATTATCTTTTAAATGAAGTTGATAATTTTAGTGAATTTGAAGATAAAATAGTCGTTTGTGCAGCAATTATTCTCACTGGTCTTGCCTATAATGATCATAAAAATTATCTAGAAAACGGTTTAAATTTATTAAGAAAAATTATTAAATCATCAATTGATAACCAAGGATTTCCCAGGTCAAGAAGCATTAAACAACTAAGCTTATATTTAAAATATTTTATAATTATTAGAGAATGGTTCAAGGAATCTCAAAATGTGATTCCAGAATATATTGATGAAAATATCTATTATCTAGGACAAAGTTATTGTTTTGCTTGGCAAAATATACATCAGGATATCTTTTTTAATGGTAACTACCTCTCGAATAATGATGAGTTTGATCAATACCTAAAAAGATTTGGATATAAATTTGTAAATAAAAATAAAGAACATGGTGGGTATGCAATATTAAAAAAAAAGAATATTGCACTGGTAATGGATATAGGTTCAAGCCCGATTCAAAAATTTTCTAAAGATTATCAATCTGGGGCCTTATCATTTGAGATAATTTCTAAAGGAAAAAAATTAATTAATAATTCTGGTTATTTTGCAGATAAAAATAATAGGTTTAATAAATTCTCTAAAAGTTCTGCTTTGCAAAATACAATGATAATTGAAGATCACTCCTCTTGTGATTTTATAAAAAATGAGAAATCTGAATATTTAATTAGTAAAGGCTTAAAAGTTTTTAAAAAAAATATTGTATTTGAGGATAATTACTGGAAAATTTCAGCTTCACACGATGGATATTCGAAAAAATTTAATGTAATTCATGAAAGAAAAATAGAATTCTATCCTGAGCAAGAAAAATTTATAGGTTTTGATAAAATATTAAAAAAAGATACGAAAAATGTCAAATTTGATATTAGATTTCATTTAGATCCTAATTCAAAAATAATGAAAACTCTGGACAATAAGTCAATATTAATAGAGCTTAAAGATGAGGGTTGGAGATTTAGTTGTGAAAATTTTGATATAAATATTGATAATGGCATATATTTCGGTAATAAAAATTCTTATATAGAAAATCAAAATATATTTATATCAGGTATAAGCAATAAGTCAGACGAAATTATAAAATGGGAAATAAGTAAATTACAATGAATAAAATTAAAACTGCATTAATATCTGTTTCTGACAAGAAAAATATAAAATCTATTCTAGAATCGCTTAAAAAAAATAAAGTTAAAATAATTAGTTCTGGTGGCACTTATAAAGAAATAAAAAAATTAAAATTTAAATGTATAGAAGTTTCAGAATTTACAAATTTTCATGAAATCTTGGAAGGAAGAGTAAAAACACTTCATCCCAAAATACATGCTGGAATTTTAAATAAAAGAATTAGTAAAACTCATCAAAATGAAATGAAAAAAAATAATTTTGAAAATATAGACTTAGTAATCGTAAATTTCTATCCATTCGAAAATACTTTAAAAAAAACAAGTAATCACAATAAAATTATAGAAAATATAGATATTGGTGGTCCGTCAATGGTTAGATCAGCAGCCAAAAATTACAAGGATGTTACTGTTATAACCTCAACAAATCAATATGACGAATTAATCGAAGAATTAAAGAAAAACAAAGGATCAACAACTTTAAAATTTAGAGAAAAATTATCTAGAATTGCTTTTACAGAAACCGCTTACTACGACTCTGTAATTTCAAATTACTTTAATAATATTTCTGGTACGTCTTTTCCAGATAAACGGACTTTTCACGCTAACTTAATTGAAATACCAAGATATGGCGAGAACCCACATCAAGAAAGTGCAATTTATTCAAAAAATTCAAATATGAATATAAAACAAATACATGGAAAACAGCTTAGTTATAATAATTATAATGATATATTTTCAGCTTTAACTATTTCAAAATCTTTACCTAATAATACTGGAACAGTAATTATCAAACACGCAAATCCATGTGGAGTTTCAATAAAAAAAAATCATCTTCAAAGTTATGTTGCAGCTTTAAAATGTGATCCTATTAGTGCTTTTGGAGGTGTAGTTTCTTGTAATTATAAAGTTACCAAAACTATTGCGGAAGAATTAAACAAACTATTTCTTGAAGTTGTTATTGCAAATAACTTTGATGCTGATGCACTTAAAATACTAAAGACAAAAAAAAACCTTAGGCTAATAGACGCTTCGAAATATATATTTAAAGAAGATTTAAAATTTATATCTAATAATGAGGAAATATTAGTTCAATCAGAAGATATTAAGAAATTTGATATTAAGGATTTCAAAGTTGTTTCAAAGAAAAAGCCTAATACAAAACAAATGAAAAACCTTCTATTTGCTTTTAACGTTTGTAGATATGTGAAATCAAATGCAATAGTTTTAGCAAGTAACGAAACAACGACTGGTATTGGCTCTGGTCAACCAAGCAGATTGGATAGCTGCAAGATAGCTATAGACAAAATGAAAAAATTTGCTGATACTAATGATGAACTTGTTGCAGCATCTGATGCATTTTTTCCCTTTGTAGATGGTATAGAAAAATTAGTTCAATCAGGAGTGACAGCTGTAATTCAACCCTCTGGATCTATAAGAGACAAGGAAATAATTAAATTTGCAAACGAGACTGATACTGTTCTAATTTTTTCAAAAACTAGACATTTTAGACATTAATTATTTGATCTATCTTTGCTGCTAAGATGAAATCATTTTCAGATAATCCTTCTATCGCATGAGTGGTAATTTTAATTTCAGCGTAACCCCAACCAAAAGATATATCTGGGTGATGCCCTTCACTTTCAGAAATTTCTGCTACTTTATTAATAAATCCTTGGCTTTCTTTAAAATTTTTAAAATTAATTTTTTTATGTAGAAAAAAAATTTTTTTTTTTTCTAAAATTTCCCACCCATCAACTTTTTTTTGATATTTGTGAATTTCAGATATATCAAAAGCTATGGTGCCCCCTTCACAAGGCTGGCATTTTTTTTTGAAAAGATCTTCCATTAAAAAACTTTTAACATAAAAACTCTTTTCGTCGAAATTCTATTTGATTAGCAATTTTATTTTCTAGAAATTTTGAATATATGAAATTTGAACTTACTTTTTTGTAGGAATGGTCCTCTATCATTTTTGCATAATTAAACCAATTATTCATAATTAAAAAATCTGAAAGCGAAAGACCAGATAGCGTATTCATAAATTTCGTATTTGAATTTTCTTTAAAGTCTGTCTTTTTTTCTATGTAGTCCCACCTTTCTTCATAATTCATAAAATTATCTTTTGTAATATCTGTCTGTTTAAAATTAGGAAACAAACTATAAAACTCAGAACATCCTCTTTTAATACTTATCTTATATTTTATATTTTTTTTTAAAATTGGGCTTATATCGTCTAAAATTATTTTTGCATCATCGAAACTTGAACAATAGATAAATCCTTTATATGTTCCTTGAACTTCAGGCCTTATTTCTATCATACATTTTCTCCAATTATTATTTGGAAATTTAAAATCATCAAAAATAAAAAATAACTTTATTAGGCTAATCATATCCTTAGGTTCAATCTGTATTTTGAAACAACTAAAACAAAATTTAGGTATTATACCTTCCTGATTAAAGATATTATGATGTCTTTTACAATTTAAATCGACAGAATTTCTTCTATATGTTTGCGTCTCTATAAATTCAATACCTTTTATATTTTCATTAATATTCTTTAAGATCTTGTTAGAATTTTTGAAAAAAATTGATAAATTTTCATCTTTTAATAAATCATTTAATGCAAATTCTTTATGCAATTTCTTTAAACAATTATTTGCGTATACAATTGGGTTATCACTATCCGAGTCTGAACAAGTTAGTGATGAAATTAAATTTTCTTTAGCATTATTAAAGTTTGCATTGTTTTTTATTGCTATATCATAGTTATCAATAGCTTCTTTAAATTCCCCCGTATTTGATTGGGCTACTCCTAGATTGTTATACGCTTCAGAAATTTTTGGATTAATTTTAATTACTTTTTTAAAACAATTTTTTGCTTCTTCGTTATTTCCCATTTTTTGTAAAACTAGTCCAAGATTGTACTGTGCGTTAACTAATTTTGGGTCTATTTCAATTACTTTTTTAAAACATTTTTTTGCTTCTTGGTTATCTCCTAGTTTTTGAAATAGTGATCCAAGATTTTGATGTGCATTAATAAAATTAGGTTTTATGTCAATTGCTTTTTTATAATTATGTTTAGCTTTTTCATTCTTACCTTCAATAAAAAATATAAGCCCTAAATTATTATAAACTTCGTGAAGAGTTGGATTTATTTTCAAAATTTCATCGTAAAGATTTTTTGCTTCTTGAAAATTATTTTTGTTTTGATTTTCAATTGCTAAATTAAATATTGTTTTTATACTTAATTTTTTATCATTACTCATAAAATTGGAGCGGGCAAAGGGGGTCGAACCCTCGACCTTCTCGTTGGCAACGAGACGCTCTACCACTGAGCTATGCCCGCATATTAAATTAAGATTGAAAATAGAAGCTTTTTGAAGATTTATCAACAGTTAAAATTATATGTATGATAGTTCCTTTAGTTCTTTTTCAAATTCTTTTGTTAATTTTACTTTTAGATTTTCATCTAATATTTTTTGGTAATCATTATTTGGGCCAAGATAAAAAAAAGGAATTTTTTTATCTTTATCTTTATGAGAAGTAACTGCTTCTGAAAAACCTTTTTCTGCTTCTTTTTTTTTAAGTATTTCAAAGGAGGTTGATGATAGTGTTTTTTTTATTTTATTCTTATTTATTTTTTCAGAATTATTTGTTGTATTATTAATAAATTCAATAATATCTAAAAAAACTGCGTATGTTTGATTTAATAAATCTTCATATTTTATAAATTTAATTGGTATTTTTTTTTGAACTTTCCATGATTTATAATTTGTGCCCCATGAACTTATGAATTGAAAATCGCTATAACCACTATCTTTAAATTCTTGAATATTATAAATAAAATTTTTTTCATTTGACATCCACTCTAAAGCTTGTTCATCTTTTAATTGATAATGATTTTTTATTGATGTAATTACATTTCTTGGATCTCTTACAACATATAAGCATCCTATTGAATTTTGACTATTTGTAAAATCAAAGTTATTTACTTTTCCAAATACATTGTGGGTCTTAAAAAACTTTAATTCATTTTTAGAATTAATTTTTTCTTGAGCTGGCAACCAGTATTTACATGTATCACCCGCTATTTTTTTATCATGGTTAAAATCATCAAAAAACTCTCTAACTGGAAACTGTCCAATTTTTTTTAATAAAATATCTTCAAAATTTCCATCTTCTGAATAATAATATGCACTTATTAAAGTTCTTAACCAAGTATTGCCACTTTTAGGGTACGATGCTATCCAAAATATCATATTATTTTTTTTTATTATTAGATATGTAAATTTATATTTTAATTTATATTAAATTTGAAATAATGTTTCTGTATTTTATAATAAATTCTATAATATATTACATATAGTAATAATAAAATGAAAAAAAATGAACTACCAAAAACTATTCCTGTTTTTCCTATTAGTAACTTTATAATATTTCCAAAAACAACTGTGCCATTAAATATATTTGAACCAAGATATATTCAAATGATTAATGACAGTATGAAGTCTGATAAGCTTATTGGAATGGTCCAACCTAAATCCTCAAGCAAAAATCAGTCTATACCAATTCTACATGAAGTTGGTTGTCTTGGAAAAATAACAAGTTTCAAAGAGACAGAGGATGGAAGATATTTGATTGAACTAAGGGGTTTAATTAGGTTTAAAATCATAAAGGAGATAAAATCTTCAAAAGAATACCAGAAATATGAAATTGATTTTCAAGACTTCAATCATGACCTAGATAAAAAAAATGAAGAAATAAAATTTTCTGATTTAGAGTTAATCTTTAAAGATTTAAAATCCTTATTTGAAAAAAGAGGATTTATTATCAATTGGAAGGAGCTTGAGAAACAAAGTTTAGATGAAATAATAAATGCATTAGCTATGGCTTCTCCATTTACTCTTGAAGAAAAACAAGTTTTACTTGAAGCAGAAAATCTTAATATAAGAAAAAATAAAATAGCTGAAATATTGAGTACTTATACCTATGATATTTTTGGAAATAAGACCCTGCAATAAATTAAAACAAAACTCCTTTATCAGCAAACGTTGAAAATATTTTTTTTATTTGAGAATTTTTACTAATTAATTGAACTGACTTACTTAAAAATTTACTATTAGTTTTTCTTTCAAAATTAAAGAATTTATGGATAAAATCCACACCGTTTGAGAAAATTAAATTTTTATGTTTAACACTTTTTTCAAATTCAATACTAACAGACTTGTCAAGCGGCAAACCCAATTCGAGTTTATTTTTAATAATACTCAAGAAAAGTTTTATATCTCTAATTGTCATGTTAAAACCTTGTCCAGCTAATGGATGAATTTTATGCAACAACTCTCCAAATGCTAAAATATTATTATGGTGATATTCTCTTAGATTTAAAAATTTAAGTTCAAAATTATTGATTTCTTCAATATTTTTAATTTTATATTTTATATTCTTATCTCTAATTAATGTTTTGATATTTTCTTTTGTTTCATAGATAAAGTTAGGAATAGAATAAACTACTGAAGTTTGTGTATCAGAAATTGGTAAGAAAGCCAAAGGACCTTTGTTGGTAAAAATTTGTACTGCTATATTATTTAAAATTTTCTCATGTGTTATTATTGTTGTATATGCTTTGCTATTATATTCTTTTTCAAATTTTCTGTTAAAGTATTTTTTTGTAATAATATTTAAAGGATCACAATTAATAACAAGATCGTATTTATTAATATAAGTTAAATTTTTTACAGGAATTAATCTTGATTTAAAATATTTATTCTTAGATAAATTATTTTTTAACAACTGATATAGTTTATAATTTTTAACAATCGAAAAAATTTGGTCATTTTCTTTTTCAAAATCTATAAGTTTTTCTTTTTCTAAATTATCAGAAAAAATTTCTATTTTTTTTAGTTTCCATAAAAATTTATTTATATTGATAATATTTTTATTTAGAAAATCAATATTACTTTTTGAAATACCAATTGTCCTGGTTTTATTAATATCAATATTTTTTTTGTTAAACAAAACATCAACATAAATATTTTGATTAGTTAAGGCTTTAGCTAATGTTAGGGCTGTTAAGCCATTTCCAAGTATACAGATTGTCATATTATTTTTAATTTTAACAATAAAAATTAGATGATACAAAGTGATTAAATTGATTCATTTATATGAATATTAAAAAAACAGCTAATTTGTTACTAAATTTTGCTATTAAAAGAATAGCAGAAATTTTTGGCATTATCATTTTTGGTTCAGGACTATTGCTATTGATATCTTTATTATCATATTCACCAGATGACCCTAATTTTATTTTTCCAGATAATACACAGATCAAAAATCTACTAGGTTTCCAAGGAAGTTTTATTTCTGATATATTTTTTCAATCTGTTGGATTAGTTTCCTATTTAATTTCATTAACTTTTTTGATAACTGGCATCAATATATTCAGAACAAAAGAGTTTTTTTTATTCATTGAGAATATTTTTTTTGTAATTCTATATTCTATTTTTGGGACTCTTTTTTTAACTCACTTTTATTCAGATATTTTTACATTTTACATTAATGGAAATGGAGGATTTGTTGGCAATTATTTGAACCAAACATTTCTTAACTCTCTAATACTTTTAAATGAGAATATTTTTTTTTACCTCTTAATTTTATTTACTATAATCATATTCCTGATTAGTATTAATTTTAGTCCAAGAAAATTTTTCAAATTTATTAAAAAATATTTAAATTTATTTCGAAATAATAATAAAATTTATACTGATAAAAGTGAAATAATTAATGAATATATACCGCAAGATCAAATCAAAGATCTTATTCAGGAAGATTTACCTTTTATCAAAAGTGAAAATGAAGTTGAGAATAAAGTAAAATTTCAATTACCCAGTTTAGAGCTATTAAAAATTACTACGAAAAAAGAAAAGGCAAATTTTAATAAAAATGAAATAAATGACACTGAATTTCTAGAAAAAATATTGATGGACTTTGGAGTTAATGGAAATATTAAAAAAGTGAGTCATGGTCCTGTGGTAACTCTTAATGAATTTGAGCCAGCTGCAGGGGTAAAAGTCTCTAAAATAATTAATTTATCTGATGATATTGCAAGGAACACAAGCTCGGAGTCTGCTCGAATAGCTACTATACCAGGCAGTAATACAGTCGGTATTGAACTTCCAAATAATTCTAGAGAGAATGTTTATTTAAGCGAAATTTTGAATGATTCTGATTTTAAAAAAAAAGATATAAAATTACCTATAGCACTTGGTAAAAATATTTCCGGTAAACCAATTATAGGAGATTTAGCATCTATGCCTCATCTTCTTATTGCGGGTACTACTGGTTCTGGAAAATCGGTTTGTATTAATACTATTATCTTGTCTTTACTTTACCGACACACACCAGAAAAATGTAAATTTATTTTAATCGATCCTAAGATGCTTGAGCTATCAACATATGAAGGAATTCCACATTTACTTTGTCCTGTAATTACTGAGGCTAAAAAAGCAGCCTCTGTGCTTGGTTGGGTAGTTAAAGAAATGGAGAGCAGATACCGATTAATGACTAAAGAGGGTGTAAGAAATATTGACGGATACAACTCAAAACACAAATTACCGATGCCTTATATAGTTGTTGTAGTTGATGAAATGTCAGACTTAATGTTAGTGGCAGGCAAAGAAATTGAAAATTATATTCAAAAACTATCTCAAATGGCGCGTGCTGCGGGAATTCATATAATAATGGCTACGCAAAGACCAAGTGTAGATGTTATTACTGGTACTATTAAAGCTAATTTTCCAACCAGAATATCTTTTCAAGTCACTTCAAAAATAGATAGCAGAACAATCCTTGGTGAACAAGGAGCTGAACAACTACTTGGTAAGGGAGATATGCTTTATATGTCTTCTGCAAACAGAATAGTAAGAATACATGCTCCCTTTGTTTCTGATAATGAAATTGAAAAAATTAACAACTCACTTAGAGCTCAAGCTGAACCTGACTATATTGATGAAATTTTAAACTTTGCTGATGAAAAAGAAACTGGCGAAAACCAAAACCAAGGAGATAAAGATGAGCTTTATCAATCAGCTTTAGAAATAATTAGATCAGAAGGTAAGGCATCAACTTCATTTCTACAAAGAAAACTTCAAATTGGATATAATAGAGCGGCGAGAATTATTGATATGATGGAGGCTGATGGGATTGTTAGTAAGGCAAACCACGTTGGCAAAAGAGATGTTCTTTAATGATTAAATATTTATACATATTTATATTTTTTTTTTTTAATATAAATTCAAACGCAGACAACAAAGAAAATATTATAAATAATCTAAAAAATACCAAAAATTTTAATTTTGATTTTGAACAGAATATTAATAATAAAATTGAAAAAGGAAATTGTATAATAGAATACCCTAGAAAGATTTACTGTGAATACGAAGGAAGTATTGATAAAATTTTAGTTTCTAATGGCAAATCTTTAGTCATTAGAACAAAGGTTGGTTATTATCGCTATCCACTTAATAAAACTCCCCTATATTTAATTTTAGATAAAAAATTTTTAATTAATAAAATTTATAATCTTGAAGAAAGAGTCGTAGATAGCTCTTTAATAAATTACATGATAAAAGAAGATGAATATGAAATTAATGTTTTTTTTAATAACAAAACATTTAATTTAATTGGCTGGCAAACAAAAGATATATATCAAAATCTTAATATTACATTTCTCTCATCAATTAAAAAAAATGAAATATTTAATAAAGACATATTTAAATTGCCTATTCAAAATTAAATTATCACCGTTTCTGTTTTGAAAATTTTCATCCCTCTTGCAATATAATTATTTAATGCATTTTTATGATCTAAAGAGCAAGTGTGAAGCCAAACCCTTTTAGTATTTTCTGTAAGAGATATTTTTATTGCTTCACTTAACAAATAAGATCCAAGTTTTTTATTTTGAAATTCTTCTAACAGTCCAAAATAGGCAATCTCTGTTTCTTTGTTTTCTGTGTGAGAAATTAATTCAAAAAAACCTGCCAGATCTTTATTATATTTAAAAATATAAGTTTTAACATTTTTACTTGATACATAATCAATCCATTGAGTTTCTGACCAAACTAGCCTATCTACCCATTGATGTTTTTTACCAACATTTTTATAAAAAAATTTATTTAGTTGAAAATTAGTGGAGCTTAATAACTCTAAAGAATTATTGTTAGAAATTTTTTTAATTTCTTTAAAATCTTTAAGAGAACTTATTTCTAAATAATTTCTTTTAACTTCCTGTGTCACGCAACCATTTTTCCAACTTTTTCTCCCCCAAACAAATGAAAATGTAAGTGGGGAACCTCTTGACCACCATCATCACTCACGTTTGTCAAAGCTCTGTAACCTTTACCTAGATCTGTTGAAATACCAAGCTTTTTGGCAACTATATTAATACCTTTTATTAAACCGACCATCTCTTCTGATGATGCATTTAAACTAAAATCACCTAAATCAATGTATTTTCCTTTAGGGATTACCAGGGCATGAATTTTTTTTTGTGGATTAATATCATGAAACGATAAAATAAAATCATCCTCATAAATTTTATTACAAGGAATCTCTCCTCGCAAAATTTTTGCAAAGATATTATCGTCATCATAACTCATTTTTTTCTTTTTTCTAATTCCAGCATAACTTCTTCAATTTTTACATCATTTGCTTCAAGATACATTAGCAAATGGTAAAATACATCTGCAGCTTCATGAATTTTATTAGAATTTTCTTCTACAGCCTCAATTAATTCATTAACTTCCTCTAAAACTTTTGCTTTACTTAGAGATTTATCTGTTAGCAACTTATTCGTGTAAGATCCATCTACAGGTGCTGATTTTCTTTCTCGTGCAAGTTTTATTAAATTTTCTAATGTACTAAGCATGCTAAATTCTAACAGGTATTCCTTTTGAATCTAGATATTCCTTAGCTTCTATTACCGAATGTTTTCCATAGTGAAATATGGATGCAGCTAAAACAGCGCTCGCATTTCCTAATTTTATTCCATCTACTAAATGATCAAGATTGCCAACTCCACCCGAAGCAATAACAGGAATGTTTACTTGAGAAGATATCTTGGACACTAATTCAATATCATAACCTACTTGAGT